>Ga0272441_10001186_pt1 | contig 55745 bp, 49 predicted proteins | sample SSMProp6N_FD_193582 | JGI IMG/M metagenome (GOLD analysis project Ga0272441, IMG submission 193582) | Marine sediment archaeal communities from Little Sippewissett salt marsh, Falmouth, MA, United States - SSM-Prop-6N | ecosystem: Environmental > Aquatic > Marine > Wetlands > Sediment ...
GCCGGCGGCGTCGTAGGCGGGGTCGACCCAGTCGCCGCTAAGATCTGTGAGTTCGTTGGCGTCGTTATGCGTGCGGTCCTGTTCGAGGTCGTTCGTGCCGTCGCCATCTCTAGCGATTCAGGATGGCGTCCGGGTAGCCCGCCTTCGAGACGAGTTCCTTCATGGCCAGGAAGTACTGTTCGGCGCTGACGAGGTGGACCTTTCCCTGTTCGGAGCCGTAGTACTGGTTGGCTTCGCCGAGTTCCTGGAGTCCTCGGCTGAGTTGGTGGCTGAAGGTAATCTGCGACCGCTGCTGTCGTGTGGTCTGGTCAACGAGGTGGAGGTAGGCTTCCATGGTGTCGCTGACCTTGGCTTGGAAGACGTCGCGGCCGACGCCTTCTTTGCCGGCCTTGATGGCTGCGAGGGCGGCGTCGGCGACGCTCAACGAACTCTGGCGGTACGCGGGGTAAGTGGCCTTGAGTTGGGCCATGGCCTCATCAAATTCCTGCTGGCTCTCCGGCCTCCAGTAGACGGAGCCCTGGACCTTGGGCCGGTGGACGAGGTACTGCAGGGCGGTGGCCCGCTGTTCGAGTTCACGGGCCAGATCGGCATCGCCGGGCTCGTTGCCCTTTTTCAGGGCATCGAGCATACTCATGGGCGGGGTGTAGAGTTCGTAGGCTTCCTGGAACTTGCCTTCGGTTTCGAGCTTGCGGCCGTCGGTCAGGCCGGCCTTGCACTTGACGCGGGCGTCGCGCAACTGGCTGCCCATGTACGACGAGCCGGCCACCAAGAGCAGGATGCCCACGAGGATGAGGAAGACGAAGACGCCGATCAGGACACCCGCCTTGCCGCCGGGCGTCATGCGGCTATACCAGGATCCCCTGGCGCCGCCGTAGACGATGCCGCCGCTCGGCTGCCCAATGTTGATGCCCGTTTGCCTGGGCGCCTTGCCGGTGCGTTTACCCTTTGTGCGACGGGCCGTTGGGACGGCCGTGGCCACGGCTTTGGCGGCCGCTTGGGCCGCGGTGGGGGCCGCCTCCTTCGTGACCAGAACCGCGTGGCAGTGCGGGCACGTCTGGCTGTCGACCGGTACGTCCTTGCGGCACTGGGGGCATCGCCGCGACGTCCGCGACGCCGTGGCCGGGGCCGCGGCAATCTCCATGCCTCGGCCCTTGCCGCTTGGCACCTTCAGGCGTCGGCGGCAGTTGGGACACATGACGACGGCACCGGCCTTATCGGATTCCACAACCATGCTGCGACCACAAGGGCAGCGAAACAAGATGGACATCGTGTTCTCCCTCGGCGGGGTCAGCGCGTTTCGTCTGTTCGGGCACGGCCGGCGGCATGTTGGGCCGGGTCGTGCGGCGTGTCGTCGTTGGTTGTACGGCCCTCGGCGTCGCTCGAATCCACCGGCAGCACCACCGTAAACGTGGATCCCTGGCCGACGGTGCTTTCGACCGAGACGGACCCACCCAACAGGTCTGTCAGTTCTTTTACGATTGACAAGCCCAAGCCCGTACCACGATACCGTCGCGTGTAACTGGAGTCCAGTTGCGTAAACCGGTCGAAGATGCGCAACTGCTGGTCCCGGGTAATGCCGGGGCCCGTGTCGGTAACGGCAAAGGCGACCCGTTCGTTCTGGACCGGCCGCACCGTTAGCCGGATGCTGCCTTCCTCGGTGAACTTGACGGCGTTCGAGAGCAGATTATACAGGATTTGCTGGACCTTCGTAACGTCCGTGTGGATGACGGGTGCATCGGGGTCGACGTCGTACAGGAGCTCCACGTCGGAGTCGCGGAGCAGGGGCCGGACCATGTTGCAGGCGATTTCGGCGAGGTCGGCAGGCGGCGCGTCGTCGCAACGGACGCGGAGCCGACCGGACTCAATCTTCGCCAGATCCAGGAGGTCGTTGATGAGTTCGAGCAGCATTCGGCCGCTCGACTGGATGTTCTGGGCGTAGCGGCCCAGTTTCGGGTCGTCGCGAATAGCAGGGGCCTTGACGAGAATCTCGGCAAACCCGAGGATGGAATTCATCGGCGTTCGCAGCTCATGGCTCATCGTGGCCACGAACTTGCTCTGAACCTGGTTGGCCTCGAACAGGGCCACGTTGGCCCGTGCCAGTTCGTCGAGTTTGGCGTCGCGCGTTTCGGTGGCGGTGCGAAGGTCTGCCTGGACCTGCGACAACTCGTCCAGCATGTGGTTCAGAGCGTCGCTGAGGACCTCGAGTTCGTTGCCGGTGTCGATTTCGCTGCGCACCTGCAAGTCGCCTTCGCTGACGCGGTCCGTCACGTCCTTCAGATGTTGGACAGGCCGGACGACCATGTAGCGGAAGATGGCGTAGAAGGCGGCCACCGAGACGAGTACGACGAGCAGGCCGGCCGCCACCAGGATCAGGCGGTTCGTGAGCAGGGCTTCGCGCCGGTCTTCCACGTCGAGGCGAAGCGAAATGACGCCCAGCAGTTCCCCCACCGTGTAGGTGTTGTGGCAGTCGGCGCAGGTATGCTGGCACCGGAGGGCCTGGACGTAAGCGAACGTATCGCCCGCGGTTCGCCAGAAGCGGCCTTCTTCGGGGTGTTTCAGGAAGATGCCAATGGCCTCCTGTTCCAGACCCTTGAGGCCCTTGGGCGGCTGCTGGACCTGGCCCGGCGGCGCGGCCTGAAGCCGGATGAGGGTCGGCTCCGCCTGGCCGCGGTCGATGCTGATCTTCAGGAGCTGCTTCTGGCTCTCGGGGTTGGCGGCGAACCGGAGGGCATGCAGGTGCAGGAGGTAGGCCCACGCGGCTTCCTCGCCGCGGTTCGGGTCACTCGAGCGGGCCAGGCGACCCATCTGCCAGTACGGCCACCCGAGGCATGCGCCGACCGTCAGCAGGATGAAGAGCCCGAAGATGAGGCGGCTCTTGCGTTCGAGCGTCGTCTTGGCTGTCCGTCGTTTTGCCATAGGTCGAACACGGGACTTGCAGGTGCCCCCGGGCCTTTGCGTGCGGCGGCAGCATGCCAGTGCCTGACATCCGGTGGCCGGGGCTACAGCAGGCCGTAATCGGTCATCACGACCCGCAGGGTGTCGGCGGCGGCGGGAGACAGGTCCGTCAGCGGCAGCCGCTTCTCGTCGGACACCAGGAGGCCCGCCCACATCATCGCCGTCTTGATCGGAATGGGGTTGGTCTCAACGAACATGGCTCGGCACAGTGGGTACAGGTGGCGGTGGGCGGCACAGGCCGTGCGGACGTCGCCAGCCAGCATGGCGTCAGTTAACCGCTTCACGTTTTGCGGAACGAGGTTCGCCACCACGCTGATGACCCCCTGGGCGCCGAGGGCCATGAGCGGCAGGGTCAGGCTGTCGTCGCCCGAGAGCACCGTCAGGTCGCAGCGCGAGAGGATGTCGCTCGTCTGGTCCATCGAACCGGTGGCTTCCTTGATGGCAACGACCTGGTCGCGTTCGGCCAGGCGGGCCACGGTGTCGGCCGTCATCGTGATGCCGGTTCGCCCCGGGATGTTATAGAGGACCATGGGCAGGTCGCATGCGTCGGCGATGGCGCCGAAGTGTTGGTACAGACCCTCCTGGGTGGGCTTGTTGTAATACGGGCACACCTGGAGCGAGGCGTCGGCCCCCGCGTCCTTGGCGAATCGGGTCAGTTCAATGGCCTCGGCGGTCGCGTTGCCGCCCGTGCCGGCGATGACCGGAACCCTGCCGCCGGCCTGCTTGATGACCGTCTGGATGATGTTCTTGTGCTCGTCCATGTTCACGGTTGGGCTTTCGCCCGTGGTGCCCACGGGGACCAGGCCATCGGTTCCCTGCTCGATATGCCAGTCCACGAGGCGCTCGAGGGCGGCCAAGTCGACCTTGCCGTCCTTAAAGGGCGTTACGAGCGCGACGAGTGTGCCTTTCAGCATACAGACCTCCCGCAAGGGTTCAGTTCCGAGACGCCATTCTACGGCAGGACGCGTGTGTGTCCAGTCCTATCGGGCCGTGGCAGTGCCGACATGGGGCGCAGCCTCGTTCGACAGACCGACGGGGCGGTCCTTAGCCAGTGGTCTCGTCGGACGGCGGTGTTGCCGGGGCCGGCGACCCGGCCGCTGGGGCCACAGGCGCCCTACGGGCCGGGGGTGTTGGCGCCGACGCCCGGTGGAACACTTGACTCCAGTCGAGCCGACCCGTGGACTGCATCAACACCAGCAGCGTGGCAATGGCGGCGATCGTGATCGTCAGGCCCGTGTTGCCTTCCCACGTGAAGGCGTAACTGAAGCCGACCAGGTAAACCAGTTGCGCCAGGCCGACGTACAGGATGGCGAAGCGGGCGCCCGTTACCAGCCGCATGTACGAGATGACCAGGAACACGCTGACGGCTGCGCAGATCCAGAAGGCGTAGTCCAGCGAGATGCGGTCCACCAGGTACGCCATCAGGATGTGAAATGCGAAGAACCCCGCCGAGATGAAGAGGTAGTGCATCGGGTGCAGGGTCACCCGTTTCAGGATGACGACCGTAAAGAGAACGGTAAAGAAGAAAAAGAGGCCCACGGGGGCCGAGAAGGCCATGCGGCCGGCCACGGCCCCGGCGTTCTGACGCTGGGGCATCTCGATGCCCAGTTTCTCGCGGGTGGTCCGGTTCTCGAATGTCCAGACCGCCTGCGCCCCGGTGTCGGTCAGTGTGGCGGGGGCCGGCGTCGGGCTGATCGACCCCTTCGGGTAGTCGATGTCCTGGAAGTCCGTCGTGGCGGTCAGCGTGAACTGGCGGACCATGGTTGCCGTTTCGCCTCCTCGGCCAAGGTCGTACAGCCAACGGTCGCGGCCCTGGGTTCGGTAGGCCAGGGCAACGGTGTGCGGCTGGGTGTCCGCTGGCAGGGGGATAATCAGCGTGTTGCCTTGCTTGACGTCTGCAAGGGCCAGCGGTTGGGCGTCCAGGCTGACGCTCAGGTTCTCGAAGGCGCTGACCCGGTCGGGCAGCGAGAACTCGAACCGCTCGGGAGTGGCGCCATCGCCACGGCACGAAACCGTGTACGTGCCCGAAAACGCGACCGTGTACGTGCTGAACCAGATCAGGCCCTTGTACCGATGGTCGTGCATGAAGCGGACGTCGATCTCGCTGGCGAGAGGGTCGGCCGGGTTGGACCAGGAAACGTATTCCTTGCCATTCTTTGTGTAGACCGAGCGGGAGAATTGCGTGGGCACCGGCTGAACAACGTCGGTGGGGCCCCAGAGGGCGTCGACTTCGGCGCCCAGACGCTGCGTCAGGTTGCGCGTGCGATATTCGATCGTTGCGCCCAGGATCATCCATCCCACGGCGGCAACGAGAAATACGACGATGATCAGGAAGAAACGAAAAGCCGTCATCGCTTGGCTCCTCCGGCTGGGACCGGCTGAATGCCAGCCCTCAGGCTATTGGGCCGCCTGGCAGGGCAGGGGTGCTCGGTTCGGGCTCAGGCTCAGACGTTGGGGCATTCGATGAGGCGAGCCATCTCGCGGACGGCCTCGCGCAGGCCCACGAAGACGGCCCGGCAGATGATGCTGTGGCCGATGTTAAGTTCCCTCATCCCTGCGATGGCTGCAACCGCCACCACGTTTGTGTAGGTCAGGCCGTGACCGGCGTGAACGATGAGGCCGAGGCCGCGGGCACGCTCGGCTCCCTCGGCCAGGCGCGCCAACTCGGCGTTACGGGTGTCCGGGTCAGCGGCGTTCGCGTACTCGCCGGTGTGAAACTCCAGCGCCTCGGCGCCGGTTCGGGCAGCCGCCTCGATTTCTTCCGGAAGCGGGTCAATGAAGTGGCTGACCACGATGCCGGCCTCCTGGAGGCGATGGACCGTCTTCGTAACAACCGCTTCCTGGGCGGCGACGGCCAAGCCACCCTCGGTGGTCAGTTCCTGGCGGCCCTCGGGCACGAGCGTGGCCTGGTCGGGCCGAACCCGGCAGGCGACGGCCACCATGGGGTTGGTGACGGCCATCTCGAGGTTCAGTTTGACCTGAACGGTTTGGCGCAGCAGGTCCAGGTCGCGGTCCTGGATATGGCGGCGGTCTTCGCGCAGGTGCACCGTAATGCCGAGGGCACCGCCAAGTTCGGCTTCGACGGCGGCCCACACGGGATCGGGCTCCGCCGCGCCGCGGGCTTGGCGAAGCGTTGCCACGTGGTCGATGTTTACGCCAAGGTGGGGCATGCTCGTGTACCGGACGCCCGGGACCGCGGTGTCAGTTGCGGCGGTAACCGAGGTCACCCAGGAGCCGTAGGAGTTCGACAACTGTGATTCGCTTCAGGCGCCGCTCGATCTTGTACGAATCAATGGCGCTCTGCAGTAGCTCGGCTTCGGGCGTGATAGTGGCCAAGTCACTGGGCGGAGGAAACTGCCTGCGGTCGATGCCTTCCGCCTGGGGGGGCGGTTCGCCGGCCTCGGCACCATCGTGTCGTCGCTCCTGGAATCCAGTCGCCATGCGCTTTCCCCCTTCTGGATGGACCGTCGCCGCCCAGGCCCGGATGCTCGGCATCCGCCGGGGACGGCGCTACTGCTTCTTGTTACGGCGCTTCCATCGCATATGGCGTTTCTTGCTGCCAACCTTGCGTCGGCGTCGTGGTTTATTCTTGCCCAAGCAATGACCTCCCTAAATCTGAATATACCGTCCTCCTGCAAGACGCCCAACACTTTAACCGGGAACCCGGTGCCGTGTCAATGCTGTTACTGCCGACGGCGCCGGCGCAGAAAACGCCCACCGGGCAAACTGCGGACCAATCCCTTCAGTTCGAGCAGCGTCAGGGCGCCACTGAGCCGGGCCACCGCCAGGCCCGAACGTTCCGCCAGCACGTCTACCGGAGCCGGGTCGTCGTCCAGGGCCTCCAGCAGCCGGGCCTCCTCGGGCGAAAGGTTTGCCTTCAGGTCCAGGGAGGCCTGATGTGGCCCATCCTCGCCGGATGGCGAAGCGATAGCCAGGTCCGGGAAGGCGTCAAGGATGTCGGTTACCGTCTCCACGAGGGTAGCGCCGTCGCGAATCAGGGCGTGGGCCCCGGCCGCCGCGGGGGCATCCACGCGGTTGGGCACCGCGAAGATCTCCTTGCCGATCTCGGCCGCAAAACGGGCCGTAATCAGGGCGCCGCTACGGCGGCCGGCCTCAACGACGACCGTGCCAAGGGCCAGGGCCGCAAGGATCCGGTTCCGGCGTGGAAAATTCTCGGCCGACGGGCCCATCCCCATCGGAAACTCGCTCACGAGGGCGCCCCGCTCGATGACGGCCGACGCCAGGGACGCATTCTCCGGCGGGTACACGGTGCCGAGGCCGTTGCCGAGGACCGCCAGTGTCCGACCCCCGGCCGCCAGAGCCCCGCGGTGGGCTGCCGAATCGATGCCGCGGGCCAAGCCCGAGACGACCGTGAACCCGGCTCGCGCCAAACCGCCGGCCAACCGTTCCGCCTGGTCTTGGCCGTACAGGCTGCACCGGCGCGTGCCGACCAGCGTCATAGCCTGGGCGTCCTCCGGTTCGAGAGTCCCCTTGACGTAAAGGACGGGCGGCGCGTCGGCAAGATACGCGAGTGGCACGGGGTAGTTGGTCTCGCCTCGAATGAGCACCCGCGCCCCACCGTCGGCGGCCTGGTCGAGTTCGCCGTCGGGGTCGGCTTGGCGTATGGCTTCGTGAATGCGACCGGCCTTCACGCGCCCGATGCCCGGCACCTGGGCAAGGTTGGCGCACGACGCCGTGGCGGCGTCGGCGGCCGATCCAAAGCAATCAACCAGGGCCGTGAACAGCCGGGGGCCGACGCCCGAGGCCAAGTGCAGTCGCAGTGCGGCCAGGCGTTCCTTGGGGTCCATCGTGGCGGAGTCCCTCCGGGTTGTTCGGAACGTGTAGAAAGGAGAGTAGAACGAGGGGCGATGCGCGTCAATCGTTTTCGCGCGGAGCCATGGCGGATGTCCGGGCGGCGGCGCTTCGCGTGGGCCGCGCCCGGTTCGGCATAGCGAATGGTAAACGACCTACCGCCCAGCAAGGTGGGCCAGCGCGGCCCGAATCTCATCGTCGGTCACGTCGTCCGTCTGGACAACGGACCCGATCGCCTCGGGCAACACGAACCACAGGCGGCCGGCCGCCGCCTTCTTGTCGTGCCGCATCATCGCCAGGCACCGGCCGGCGTCGACGGGTTCATCCAGAGCCACGGGTAGGCCGACGCGTGCGAGCAGGGCCGTCTGGCGTTCGGCGGCAGGTGCCGACAGCAGGCCGCGCGCCTGGGCGATATGGGCCTCGGCCACCATGCCAAGCGCCACGGCCCGGCCGTGGGTCGGCGGACCCCCGCCCAAGGGGCGGCCGGATGCCAGGGCGAGGCTTTCCAGGGCGTGGCCGATCGTGTGACCGTAGTTCAGAATCCGCCGCAGGCCTCCCTCGCGTTCGTCGGCAGAGACGACCGCCGCCTTGATCTCAACGTTCCGGGCGACGATGGCCTCCAGCACGTCGGGGTCGCGGGCGACGATGGCATCGGCGTCGGCCTCCAGGCGGTCCATGAAAGCGGCGTCGCGAATCATGGCGTGTTTGACGACCTCGGCCAGGCCCGTCCGGAGTTCCTCGTCGGGAAGCGTCGCGAGGGTCGAAACGTCGGCCAGGACGGTGGCGGGTTGGTGGAATGCCCCTATCAGGTTCTTACAGGCGGGATGGTCGACGCCGGTCTTGCCGCCTACGCTGGCGTCCACCTGGCCGAGGAGGCTCGTCGAAACGGCCACCCATGCCACGCCGCGCATGTAGGTGGCGGCCACGAAGCCGGCCAGATCCGTCATGACGCCGCCGCCCAGGCCCACGACGACCGAGCCGCGGTCCAGGCTGGCCTGCAGCATACGGTCGTAGAGGTTCCCGGCGTGGGCGAGGGTTTTGGACGCCTCGCCGGGTGGCAGGGTGACGGCCTCGACGGCCAAGCCAGCCTCGCGCAGGCTGGCCATGGCCGGCTCAAGATAGTGGGCCGCTACGTTGGTGTCGGTTACGAGGAAGGCGCTAGGGCTGCGGCTGGCCGCCTTCGTCTCCGGGCCCAGGGCCGGCAGGAGGGTCGACCCGATCCGGACGGCGTAGGTGGAACCGGTGCACCGGACGGTCACGTTTTGCACGGGCGGCTTTCCTGTTCTTAAGCTTGAGCCAAACGAAGATGGCCATCATGGCCCCGATGGCGACGATCATGATGGCCAGCAGAAGGGTACTACTACCCATGTCGATGGTCGAAGACGGCCCGCGGGGGGCAGGGCCCTCGGGCACGAGCCGCTGCGCCACCAACATCGGGGCCAGCCCCTCACCCTGCGAGCCTTTGTACCGCCGCACCTTATAGAAGTACCCGCGGACGGTCACGGTGTCCCACACACGCAGGCGGTCCATGGGGTCTTCGGTCACGATGACTGTGGCAATAGGCAGTTGCCGCTCAAGCGGCAGTTCGCGGATGTTGCACTCATACAGCGTGGGCACGTCTTTGCGGATGGCCAGGACGGGCGGCTCGAACGGGGCACACGTTACGTACGCCCCGCGAATCGTGACCGGCTTGCCGCGAAACGACGACGGCAGGGCCAGCAGTTGCGAGAAGCCCGTCGTAACCTTGTCCGAGTCGAACGCCTTGGCGGGCAATTGCGCGACCACCCGGACCATCCACCAGAAGGCCGACTCGTCGTATCCGAAGGTGTTGTCCGCAACGTCGCCCAGCAGCGCCTCGCCTTTTTCGAAGGGGACGTCGTACCGCTTCAGTAGGGGAAGGTCCTTGATGTCGTCGAGGCGCATGGACTTTTGTCCGGGCGGCGTCTCTGGCGGCGCCTCTGCCGGCGGCGGCGCCTCTTCGGCGGCGGGTTCCTTCGGATCGGCAGCCGGAGGCGACGCAGGCGCCTCGGTGGCGTCCGGCGCGGCCACGGTGGCCGGCTCAGCGGCGACGGCGGCCGGGCAGACCAGCATGAGGCCCAAGGCCAACACGCACACGGCGGCTACCGGGCCGAGTCGCGCATGAAACGGGGCTTCCAACATGAGTGACCTCCACCAGCGATTCTAATCCTCCCGCGGTGACAGGGTCAAAGGGAATCCCGCACCGAGGGGCTCCACCGTATAGACGGGCGCCGGCGGTGGGGGTCTCAGGAATTGGCGGGGCTTCAGGTGCACAGAAAAGGCGCCACGGAGCATTCCGCTCCGCGGCGCCCCGGGCACCGGTTGACACGTACAGTCCCGCCCCTCACGACTGCGGATCACATGTCGCCGGTGTCGCCGGCCTTCGCACCCCTCTACCACACCGCTTGTCCGTCCCCACAACCCGGGTACTTTGCCTCATTGGTTCCATACTATTCTTCGCTCGCGAGTGGTATCCGACAAGCCCCGTTGTAAAAAAAACTTTCCGGCGTCGCGGTTATGGCGGGGTCCGGTATAATCGTCGAGCCCGGTCAGCTGGCGGTTGGAATCGCATGACGCGCAACGACTACGACGCGGCGCTTCGGTATTTGTTCTCGGCCACCGACTACGAGCAGATGCGCCGTGTCCGATACAACGCAGACACGTTCAGCCTGGATCGCATGGAGCGGCTGCTCGCAGCGCTCGGCTCGCCACACCGCCGGCTGCGGACCGTGCACGTGGCCGGGACAAAGGGTAAGGGATCCACGGCGGCCATGATCCACGCCCTGGCCCTGGCAAGCGGCCTGTGGGCCGGGCTGTACACGTCGCCTCATCTCCTGGACATCCGCGAGCGCATCCGCGTTGGCCCTCGTGCGGTGTCGCGCGCCGAGCTGGCCGAGAGAATCCGGGCGGCGCAACCCCACGTTGAACGGCTCCGCCGCGACGGCGACGCCCCCACGTTCTTCGAGATTTTCACGGCCCTCGCGTTCGACCACTTCGCGCGGGCCGAGGTCGATTTGGCCGTGGCCGAGGTCGGCTTGGGCGGACGGCTCGACGCCACCAACGTTCTCCTGCCCGACGTTGCCGTTGTGACGGCCATCAGCCTGGACCACACGGCTCAACTGGGCAACACGCTTGCCGCTATCGCCGCGGAGAAGGCGGGCATTATCAAGCCCGGCGTGCCGGTGGTTTGCCAGCCGCAACCCGAGGAGGCCGAGCGGGTTATCGAGGAGGCGTGCCGGCGGGCGGCCGCCCCGCTCGTCCGTGTGGGCTGCGACGCGGCGTACACCTGGTCGCCGGGCGAACGCGACGGTCGGCCGGGCGTTTGTTTGGAGGTCCGAACGCCCCGTGAAGCGTACGAGGGCCTGTTTCTGCCTTTGATGGGGGCCCACCAGGCTCTGAATGCCGTCACGGCCCTGGTGGCGGCCGAGCATGTGCCCATCCTGGCCGACCGCCTGACGCCGGAGGGAGTCCGCGAGGCGTTTCGGTCCATCGACTGGCCCGGGCGGATGGAGTACGTGCCGGACGCGCCGGTCGTGGTGCTCGATGGCGCCCATAACCGAGAGAGCATCGAGCGGCTGGCCGAGGCGCTGGCGGCGCACTTCCCGGGCCGACGCACGGCCGTCGTCTTCGGCGCTGCCGCCGACAAGGACGTTGACGGCATGCTGGCCGCGATGGCCGACCGGCTGCCGGATGCCTGCGTCGTGTTCACGCGCACGAACACCCCCAGGGCGGCGGCACCGGCCGATCTGGCGGCACGGTACCGGGCGGCGGAGGGCAAAGACGCCGCGACCGCGCCGGACGTGGCCGAGGCATTGGCCCGCGCACGCGACGCCGCCCGACCCGACGGGCTCGTCGTCGTCTGCGGGTCGCTCTACCTGGTGGGAGAGGCGAAGGCGCGTTTGGGAGATGAGAGTTCGGATGTCCGATAAGACGGGCGCCGCACCCGAGGCGCGACCTGCGTTGTGCAAGAGACGTGCTATTGCTTCTCGCCGAACACGTCGGCCTCGAACCGGTACACGTTCACCTCGGGCCGGCGCCAGGCATCGGGCGCCATGCCGGCTTTGCCGGCGCAGCAGTTGGCGAGGAACTCCTCCAGCGACCAGCCGGTCTCGGTGGCGACCTGCGGCAGGAAGCAGCCGGAGCCGTGTGGCCCGTCGATACGGATGCCGTGGCGCCCAAGGTCGATTTCCCGAAGCGGGTCCGCCAGCTTCTCGAGCGGCCCCAGGGCCGATACCTCGATGTCGATCGCGCGGAGTTCCGCCGGCGTTACGGGGTCCGCCAGGAAGCGTGGGTCGCGGAGGGCGGCCTTGGCCATCTTCCGGACCGTCTCGGCCAGCGGGGCGTCGGCGGCGAAGGTGCCGATGCACCCGCGGAGCCGGCCACGGTTGCTCAGCGTGACGAACGCACCGCCCGGGACAAGCAGAGCGGGGGTGGGGGCCGCAACGGCCGGCGGCGGAGTGCGGCGGACGGTGGACTCGACCGTTTCCCGCGCCAAGCGAAGCAGCGCCTCTTTCTCTGCGTCCGCAAGCATCGTGCCTCCCGCGGTCGGCGGTCTACCCTCTGAGTACCTTCACGAGTATCACCACGCCGATGACCAGCAGCATCAGCAGGACCGTCGCCAGGTTGAAGTACCGGTCGATAAACCGCTTGGCGGCGCGGCCGAAGACGTACACCAGCGCGCCCACGCCAAAGAACCGGAGCGACCGGAAAACGAGCGACGCCACGATGAACTGCCACAGCGGAATCCCCGCGAACCCGGCCACCCACGAGAACACCATGTAGGGGACGGGCGTGAGGGCCGCCACCGCGATGGCCCAGAACCCCCAGTCGCCGAAAACGTCGAGGGCCACCGATGCCTCGTCGCCGAGTCCCACCATGCCCAAGGCCGCCGTTACGCGTGCCTGGCCAATGGCCATGCCCAGCAGCATCGCCGACGTGCCGCCCACGATGCTCCAAGCCGTGCAAATGGTGGCCCACCAGAAACTGCGTTTGGGCCGGCCGAGGCACAGGGCCATCAGCAAGAGGTCGGCCGGAACGGGAAAGAAGATGGCCTCCGAACATGCCAAGGCCGCCATCGCCCGGCCGGCGTGTCGGGTTTCGGCCCAGCCCAGGATCCATTCGTACAGGCGCCGGACGGGGCCAAAGAACCGGGCCAGCCAGTGGCTGCGTACTTCGTCCCGGATAATGGCGTCCGTGACACCGGTTTCCGGAGTGGGCTCGCGTTCGCTCGCCAAGTGGTTCGACCCCTCGTCCTGTGCCGCGGCGGTGGCAAGGTGATGGGCGGCATCAGCCCGCCCGGATGCGCGAGAGTCTACGGCCGGGGGTGTTGGCGGGCAAGGTAAAACGTTGCAGGTGCATTGACTGGGGTAAGCCGGGAAGCCTATCATAGCAATATGAGGCTGCCGGTGTCGGTTGTCGTCTGTGAGAGGCATCGACCGGTTTTCCGACGAGGGCGGTCTAATGCTGGAAGTCATATCCGAATATGGAGGGCTGACGGTTCTAGCCCCGGCCAAGGTTAATCTTACACTTCGCGTGCTGGGAACCCGGCCGGATGGCTACCATGTGCTCGAAAGCGTCGTGGCGGGTGTCACGCTGTTCGATACCCTTCACGCCGAACCTGATGGCGACCTGAGCCTGGCCTGCCGGGGCCTGGAGGCGCCGGCCGGGCCGGACAACCTGATCCTGAAGGCGGCTCGCGCGCTGGGCGCACGCTGCGGCATTCGGGCGGGGGCTCGCCTGTCGCTGGAGAAGCGGATTCCCGTTGGCCGGGGGTTGGGGGGCGGGTCGAGCGACGCCGCCGCCACGCTCGTGGCGCTGAACGACCTGTGGCGATGCGGGCTGGACCCGGCGGAGTTGGCGGCCGTTGGCGCGTCGGTCGGCAGCGACGTGCCGCTGTTCTTCGGCCCGCCGATGGCGGTGATGCGCGGCCGGGGCGAAGACATCGAGCCGCTCGAAACGCGGTTCACGTGGACCCTGGTGCTGGCCTGGCCGGCGTACCGCATGCCGACGGCCGAGGTGTATGCGGCCTACGACCGGCTGGGGGAGGACGGAGACGCAAAACCGTCGGCGACGGCGATTCTGGAGGTGTTGGGTGGCCCGGTGCGGGACGCCGCCTCCTTTCTGGTCAATGATTTGGAACGGGCGGCCGATAATATGAGAGAGCGTCGATTCGACGTTCGGGCATGCCTGCACGACGCGGGCGCCCAGGCCGTGGGCATGACAGGCAGTGGGTCGGCCTATTTCGCGGTCGCCGATACCGAGGCCGAGGCCCAACGATGGGCCGACGCCGCCGGGGTGGCCGGCGCGGAGACATACCTCGTGGCATTACAGTCAGAGGGGACTGATCAGCGGGAGAACTCGACATGAAGGTTACGAATATCTCTGTGAAGTTAGCGCCGCCGAGCGGGGACCGGCTGAAGGCGTTTTGCACGATGACGCTCGACGATGAGTTTGTCGTGCGCGACCTGAAAATCATCGAGGGAACGAGCGGCCTGTTTGTCGCGATGCCGTCCAGAAAACTGACGGATCACTGCCCGAAGTGTGGTGGAAAGAACCACCTGAGGGCCAAGTTCTGTAACGATTGCGGCGCGAGGCTGGCGGAAAACCGGTCACCCGAGGAGGACGCCCAGGGCAAACTCCACGCCGATGTGGCCCACCCGATTAACTCGGAGTGCCGAAACCGCATCCAGGGCCTCATCCTCGACGCCTTCCGGGGCGAGTGCAGTAAGGAAGGCCGACACGATGACGCGCAGGTGGCGGCCGAGTTTGGCGGTATCTCGGAACCGGCCCCCGTCGACGGTGCGACAGGGCCCGCTACCCCCGAGCCCCAGGCTGAGCCGGCGCCGCCGCCCATGCCCGAGCCTCAGGCTGAGCCGGCGCCCATGCCCGAGCCCGTACCCGAGCCCAAGCCCCAGGCTGAGGCAGCGCCGGAGGCAGGCGAATCGGTTGAGCCTGAGCAACCGGCCGACGGTGGTGGCGAACCGGAGGGTGGCCAAGGCCACATCTTCGGCGAAGGCATCCTGTAAGCGGTACCCGAGAATGACTGGACAAATCCCGGGACTGGGCGTATAGTCCCACACGTTGCAGCCCGGACGTCTTTTTCGAACGGGCGGCTGACAGGAAGGCAGCGGTCGGCGTAGACCGGTGCCAGAGTCGTGGCGCCTCGCCGGCGCCACGGACACGGAGGCGAGGTTAGGCCTCGCCTCGGGTTGGACCCGGGCAGTGGACCCCACCGGCCATTGTCCCCAGTGGAAGGAGCCGTCCCATGCCTTCGCGCAACGGTGCGCACGTTCTCCTCGAAGCCCTCAAGGCCGAGGGTGTCCAGACGGTGTTCGGCCTCCCCGGCGGAGCCGTCATCCCCATCATGGATGCCTTTTACGATGACCCGGACCTGCGGTTCGTGCTGATGCGGCACGAGCAGGGGGCCGGGCACGCCGCCGACGGGTACGCACGGGCCACGGGACGCGTGGGCGTGTGCGTGGCCACGTCCGGGCCCGGCGCCACGAACCTCGTGACGGCCCTGGCCACGGCGAACTTCGACTCCGTGCCCGTGGTCGCAATCACCGGCCAGGTCAAGACGCAGCTGATCGGCAACGACGCGTTTCAGGAGGCCGACATCACCGGCATCGCCCGGCAGTGCACCAAGCACACGTACCTCGTGAAGGACGTGAATCGGCTGGGCGAAACGGTCCGGGCGGCGTTTCACATCGCGCGGACCGGGCGTCCGGGGCCGGTTCTGGTGGACATTCCGTCCGACGTCTCGGTGGCCAAGACCGATCTGCCGCTGCCCGACCACGTGGACCTGCCAGGCTACAAGCCGGTCGTCAAGGGCAACCGGCGGCAAATCAAACGGGCGGCCGAGGCCATCAACGCGGCCGAGCGGCCGCTCCTGTACGTGGGCGGGGGCGTGCTCATTGCCGGTGCGTCGGACTTGGTGCGCCAGTTGGCCACGAAGGCGACCATCCCGGTCACGACCACGCTCATGGCCCTGGGGGCGTTTCCGGAGGACCACCCGCTCTCGCTCAAGATGCTGGGGATGCATGGCACCGCGTACGCGAATTACGCGGTCCAGGAATCGGATTTGCTCATCGCGGTGGGCGCCCGGTTCGACGACCGCATCACGGGCGACGTGTCGAAGTTTGCCCCGCACGCGACGATCCTGCACGTGGACATCGACCCGACCTCGATCTCGAAGAACATTCGCGTTGACATCCCCGTCGTCGGCGACGCCGCCGACATCCTCCAGGGGTTGCTTGAGCGGGTTGACGAGCGAGACCGGTCGGCCTGGCTGGAGCAGGTCGGGGCCTGGAAGGCGAAGCATCCGCTGACGTACGGCGAGGACGGCCTGAAGCCCCAGTACGTCGTGGAGCAGATTTGCGAGGCCTCGGGCGGTAAGGCCATCGTGGCGACCGAGGTCGGCCAGAACCAGATGTGGTCGGCCCAGTGGTTTACGCACCGGTACCCGCGGCACTTCATAAGCTCGGGCGGGCTGGGAACGATGGGATATGGGTTCCCGGCGGCCATCGGGGCCCAGGTGGGCATGCCCGATGCCATTGTGGTCGACGTGGCGGGCGATGGGTCGATCCAGATGAACATACAGGAACTGGCACCCGCCGTCCACGAAGGTATCCCCGTCAAGATCTGCATCCTCAACAACGGATACCTCGGCATGGTCCGCCAGTGGCAGGAACTCTTCTACGAGAGGCGGTACGCCGGCACGCAACTCTCCGGAAACCCGGACTTCGTGCGCTTGGCCGAGGCCTACGGCGCCAAGGGCCGGCGGATTACCGAGAAAGACGCCGTTCGTCCTGCCCTGGACGAGGCGTTTGCCGACCGCGACGTGTGGGTCCTGGACTTCCGCGTCGAACCGGAGGAGAACGTGTTCCCGATGGTGCCCGCCGGCGAGGCCATCGACCGCATGATCGGCGGCATGGCGTAGGCCGGGTAACGGGGCCACGCGGCGCCCCGGCAAGGGCGGCGGAACGCACAGTTCTGCGTCTAACGTCGGGGCCCACAGGCGGTACCGCGTTGCGTTGCCAGAGGGTTGTTGGCCCTTTCTGCTTGTACCGCGTGCGAGAACGAGGATAGAATCGTACCGTTAAGGAAGCGAGGTCGCCGTTATGCGACATGTGATTAGTGCTGTTGTGGAGAACAAGCCGGGCGTCTTGGCCCATATCTCGGGCCTTTTCGCCGGCCGCGGATTCAATATCGACAGCTTGGCCGTTGGCGAAACCGAAGACCCCACCCGCAGCCGCATGACCGTCGTGGCTCGCGGCGACGACGCCGTTCTCGAACAGGTCCGCAAGCAACTGGGCAAGATCATCGATGTCATCAAGGTCCAGGATTACTCCGGGATGAACGTGGTCGAGCGCGACCTGATGCTCATCAAGGTGTCGGCCCCGCCGGACCGTCGCGGCGAAATTTTCTCGGTGGCCGAGGTGTTCCGGGGCAAGGTCGTCGATATCGGCCCGAAGCACGTGACGCTGGAGGTCTCGGGCCCCGAGCAGAAGATCGAGGCGTTCATCGACCTCCTCAAGCCCTACGGCATCAAGGAGGTGGTCCGGACCGGCCGCATCGCCCTGTCGCGCGGGGGGTAGAGGCGTGGACCGGGCCCGCGGCAGGAGTGCCGGGGTACCTGCATCCGCCATGGCACGTGACGGCCGGCCTGAGTATCCGGCGGATCGCGTCGCCGGATCGAACCAAACCGTGATGGTTGCGACACCGCAAGGAGACGACGATGGCTAAAGTGTATCACGACGACGACGTTGACGTTCAGCCGATCCTCGACAAGACCGTCGGCATCATCGGCTACGGCAGCCAGGGCCACGCCCATGCCCAGAATCTGCGCGACTCCGGCGTCACTGTGATCGTCGGCGAGGTCGAAGGAACGGACAACTATCGACTGGCCGTCGAGCACGGGTTCCAGCCGATGACCGCCGCCGAGGTCACGGCGCAGGCCGACCTCATTCAGATTCTCATCCCCGACGAAGTGCAACGCATCGTGTACGCCAAGGAGATTGGGCCGAATCTCGACGCCGGCAAAACCCTCGGTTTCAGCCACGGCTTCAACATCCATTTCAAGCAGATCGTGCCGCCCGAGAACGTCGATGTCATCATGGTTGCGCCCAAAGGGCCCGGCCACACGGTGCGAGGCGAGTTTGTGGACGGCGAGGGCGTGCCGTGCCTCTTTGCCGTTGAGCAGGATGCCTCCGGCTCGGCCCGCGACGTGGCCATGGCCTATGCCAAGGCCATCGGCGGCGCCCGGGCCGGGATCCTCGAAACCACGTTCGCCGAGGAAACCGAGACCGACCTCTTCGGCGAGCAGGTGGTTCTTTGCGGCGGTGTCACGAGCCTTATCAAGGGCGGTTTCGAGACCCTGGTCGAGGCCGGATACCAGCCCGAACTTGCCTACTTCGAGGTCCTGCACGAACTGAACCTCATCGTCAAACTGCTCATCGAAGGTGGCCTCTCGTACATGTGGTACTCGGTGTCGAACACGGCCGAGTACGGGGGCCTGACCCGCGGCGACGTGCTCATCGACGACGCCGTTCGTGAGCGCATGAAGAAGATCCTTGCCGACATTCAGGACGGCTCCTTTGCGAAGGAGTGGGTCGAGGAGTGGGCCGCCGGCGGCGAACGCTTCAAGAAACTCGAAACAACCGAACGGGCCCACACGGTTGAAACCGTTGGCAAGGAAATCCGCCGCATGATGCCCTTCATCGACGAGAAGGAAATCGGGTAACCGGCGTCGGGGCGGATGGCGATTCAACGGCGTAACGTACCCGCGATGGACCCATCGGGTCGAAGGCACGGTTCGGAACCCCAGGTAGGAGGCCGATCATGGCCAAGAACGAGGCCGTTATGAACCCGAACGATTGGGGCAGGTGCATCGGAGCCGCCGCCTGCGCTGCCTGGACGGCGCTCGTGGTGGGCGTCGTGCTGGTCTTCGTGTTGGGCGCGATGTACATGCTGATCGTACACACGCCGCTCATCGAACTCGTGTCGGTGCTCTGGGGCGTGGGTCCGCAGGCCGTCACGGTGGTGATGATCGTTTCGGTGGGCCTGTTCAAACTCCTCCTGTGCGTGTGGTTTTTTGCGTGCATCTTTCTGACCGTCTGGTCTTATCGGCTCCGCCCGTCGAAGCACGAGGAGTAGGCCGGCGGCAGGAACAGGCCAGGGCGGTGGGGCTGAGCGGACGCGGCCGGCACGAGGGCACGCAGGCCGTGCACTCAGACATGGCCGCCCTGAAGAAGCGTCAGCGCAGCGGTTACGTTCTCGGCAAACGTGAAGATCGGGTCGAGCCCGGTGGCCAGGAACACGCTCCAGACGCCGTCCTGGGGCGAGCAGAGCACGAGCCGGCGACCGGCTTCGGCCATCCGTTTGCGGAGCCGGAGCAGGCTCGAGATGCCGCTCGATGTCAGCAATCCCACGTCGGACATGTCGAGCACGACCGCCCGGGGCGCCGCGTCGAGCCGGGTGTTGACCTCCGCCATGTCTTCCGAGAGGACCGGGTCGTCGCTGAGTCGGACGACGAGGGTTTCGTCATCCCATTTTTGTACGGCCATCGTGTATCCCTTCTGATTCCCTATCGGCATCGCAGGATGGTGGCGTCGGGCACGCCCTGGGCGTTGCGGGCGGGAGCCACGTCGTCCAGGAATCGCCAGGCGTCGCGGCCGTAGCCGGCGGTTGCCCTCAGGCCCGGCACCAGGGCTTGGAAGTACGCGTTCAGCTGACGCATATGCAGTTCGCGGACGTACTTGGCAGCCATCGACGCCAGCGCCGTTGCCAGGCTCCGCTGTTCGCACCGCTGGGCGATGGTGAAACAGATTGGCGCCGCCTGCCTGCCTGGGCTCGCGCGAACCAGATCGTACCGGCTCAGGCCGGGCGATTCCTCCAGTGTCCGCACGGTTTGCATCGGAAACGTCTCTGCCAAAAGGGGTGCGTAATAGTGCCGGCCGCCGTGGCAATCCATGGTCACGTGGATCGTGTCGGCGGGCCACTGGCGGTGGGCCGCGTTCAGAAGGTCGGCCGCCAGCCCAAACAGCGCGGTTGCCTTGTTGCGGGTGGTTTCGATGAGGCGGTTGAACCGCGGGGGCGAAGCCACGTTGATCCAAAGGCACTCGCAGCGTCCGCCCAGGTGCGCAAGGCCGCGCGTCAGGTGACCGGCCGCACGTGCGACGTCCGCGGCGGTCGTATGAGCCGGTAGCGTCATGGCCTTGGGCCGATGCCACGGGCCGGCGGCGTCGGACCCGTTCTCGGAGGCGCCGGCCGGCACATCCGTCTGGGCCAGCAGGGCGGAAAGAGTCTCGGGGGCCTGCCCGCAGGCCTCCAGGAAACCGAGAGTGGCCCGTTCGAGCAGCGCCGGGCCGCGGGCGGCGTACGCGTCTTTCGAGTCGCAGATGACGAGGCGGCCGGTGCGGGTCCTGGGGCGGCGGCACACGTGCCCACGCAGCGCAAACCAGAGACGCGGGTTCGGCGGCAGGTCGCCGGGCAGCCGCAGCGCGGCCGCCGACACCACCAGCGGCCCGAGGTGTGGGCCGTAGCCGGCTTCGTCGATGCCCACGAGGATTGCCATTGCCACCGCCGGTTCTGCCTGAAACGTTTCCCCCAAGCGTCAAGCCGATTGTAAACACGCTGTCTGGGGCTGACAAGCGTAACCTGGATTGGCGGACGCAGACGCGGGATTTCCGTCGACAGGCGGGCGGCGGCAGCGCAGAATCACCCCGGATGACGGAGGAAGGGAAACCCGATGGACGACCTCGGTGCACGGCTGACGAGCCTCGGCGGGCTGATTGTCCTGCTCGTCATGGCGTTTGCCATGAGCGAACGACGGAGCCGGATCAGCGTGCGCCTCGTGCTGGCAGGGTTGGGGCTTCAACTGGTGCTGGCGGTCGCGATTTTTCTGACGGGCATTGGCGACGTCCTGTTCGAGGCCGCCGACCAGGCCTTTGCGTTTTTCATGGAGGCCAGCAACGAGGGGGCTCAGTTTGTGTTCGGCGGTCTGGCGAGCGACACGATTATGAAGGATGGCCAGCCGACGGGGCTGTCCGTCGGGGCCATCTTTGGCTTTCAGGTCCTGCCGCTCGTGGTTTTCTTCTCGGCGCTGGCCGGCATCCTGTACCATTTGGGGATTACGCAACTGGTGGTTCGGGTGCTCGCGCGCATCATGCAAAAGGCGATGAACACGTCCGGGGCCGAGAGCCTCGGCTGCGCCCTGTTTATCTTTCTGGGCATCGAATCGACGACAGCCATCGCCGAGTACATCCGCCGCATGACCCGGTCCGAAGTGTTCACCCTGATGACGGCGTTCATGGCGACGGTGGCCGGCACGGTTATGGGGGCGTATGCCGTGTTCGGTGCGGCCCCGGGGCACCTGGTGACGGCCAGCCTGATGAGCGCGCCGGCGGCGATGGTGATCGCGAAGATGTTAATTCCGGAAACCGAGCAGCCGCTGACGCACGGCCGGGTTCACTTTGCCCCGCCGAAAGACACGGTCAACGTCATCGACGCGGCTGCCCGGGGCGCGTGGCAGGGCCTGAAACTGGCCGCCACGATCGGCGCCATGATCATCGCGTTCGTCGGCTTGGTGCACCTCGTGAACATGATTCTCGGGGCGGTCTCGGGCGTCTGGATGGACGACCCGCTCACCCTTCAGCGCGTCATGGGCTGGGTGTTCAGCCCCTTTGCCGTCATCATGGGCGTGCCCTGGGAAGACGCCCACGTCGTGGGCGGGCTCCTTGGCACCAAGACGATCCTGAACGAGATGCTGGCGTACCAGCAGTTGCAGATGTTGGTTGGGGAGGGGGCGATTTCGGCCAGGTCGGTCACGATTGCCACGTACGCGGTGTGCGGGTTTGCGAACTTCGCCAGCATCGCGATTCTCGTGGGCGGCCTCGGTATGCTGGACCCCGACCGCAAGGGACTGTATGCACGCCTCGGTGTGCGGGCCCTGGTCGCCGGCACGCTGGCCGCGTTCATGACCGCCTGCTATGCCGGGATCCTGGCCTGAAACGGCGCAGGAGCCGTATCCAGGAAACAATACACCACGGTCAAATGGCAGGGCCGGACCGGTACCCGGGATGCGGGGCGCGACGCAGGATGCCGCGACGGTGCAAGCGGGAGTGGCGGAATTGGCAGACGCGCAAGGTTTAGGTCCTTGTGCCCCTTCGGGGCCTGGGGGTTCGAATCCCCCCTCCCGCACCAACGGCCAAAAGGCGGCATAACCATCGGCACCCGTGTGGCGTTGGCCGGTGCCCGTGACGAGTCGCGTGTAGGTCGCGAGGTCGCGGCACCCCGTGGGTCCGAAAGCGTGGCGTGTGTCGGTCGAGATTCCCACCCCGGCCCCCAGGCCGCCTGGGATGGCTTGTCGTTACAGGGTGTAGGGTACGCGCCTCGCCCGGCTGAGCATGCGGTTGGCCTCGTCGTCGTTGGGGAACGTCTCCTTGTCGGGATCCCAGCGAAGTTTGCGGCCGAGGCGCATGGCGATGTCGCTGAGGTGGCACAGCGTGGCCGACCGATGGGCCACCTCGGCCGGCGCGACGGTTTCGCGCCGGTCGCGGACACAGTCCAGGAAGTGCCGGGCGTGGTTGCTGCTGCGGCGAAGGTGGCGCGCTTCCGGCCCGATGTGGGTCTGAAGCAGTGACGCCGGCTCGGCCTTGATCGACGAGGCGTTGCCGTGGGCCATGACCCATCCCTCGGTACCCTCGAATCGGGCGCCCACCTCCGGCGAGTTCACGTGGTTGTGCGTGCTTGTGAAGATGAGCCGCACACCGTTTGCGTACGTCATCTCGACGTGCCAGTCCGTGGCGGTGTCGTTGAAGCCGTCTGTCGGGTAGGTGCCCTTGCCCTCGACCTCGATGGGCCCCGTGCGGTCGGTGCCGTTGCCCCACTGGGCGATGTCCAGCGGATGCACGCCGCAGCCGGAGATCCAGCCGGCGGTGTAATCCGACCGGCATTGCCAGGCGCCGCCGCCGGTGGACTGGCCGACGTAGGGAATCCAGGGCGCCTGCCCGAGCCAGAGGTTGTAATCGAGATCTGGCGGGACCGGCCGCGGCGCGCGCGGGGCGTCGGCCCAACTGCCACGCTCGCACACGCGGATGGTATGCAGGCGGCCGATACGCTCGTTCCGCACGAGCTCGCACGCCAGGCGAAACGGGCCGAACGAACGCTGGTGCGTTCCATGCAGGAAGACGCGGCCGTAGCGTTTGACGGCGTCGGCCAGCGTCCGGCCCTCGCGGACGGTCAGCGACAGCGGCTTTTCGCAGAAGACGTCTTTGCCGGCCCGGACGGCGGCCAGCGCCACGGGAACGTGCCAGTGGTCGGGCGTTGCAATGACGACGGCATCGGTGTCGTCGCGGGCGATAACCTCGCGGAAGTCCTGGCATGGGGCCACGCCGCTGCTGCTGAGCCGCTTGCTCCAGACCTCGGCCCTGTCGCGCCAGACGTCGCAGACGGTAATGGGCTGCGACACGCCCGACCCGATGAAGTGCCGGAGGATGCCGCTGCCTCGGCCGCCGAGCCCAATGAAGCCGAGGCCGATACGGTCGCTGGGCGGCAGGTCGGCCCCGAGCCCCAACACGGTCGACGCCACCACGCACGGAGCGGCAGCCACCGCCGCTTTCAGAAACGTTCGGCGCCGCACGTTGTGAGAGGTCATGGCGGTATTCCTTTGCGAATGTGCACTTCGGCCGCGGGCAAAAGGTGGAACCAAGAGGCCTTAGGTTCGCAGTTGCCCGTTGCCCGTGACGACCCACTTGTAGGTCGTGAGGTCGCGGCATCCCATGGGCCCGCGGGCGTGGAGTTTGTCGGTCGAGATACCCACCTCGGCCCCCAGGCCGTACTCGCCGCCGTCGCTGAAGCGCGTCGTCGTGTTGACCATGACGCTGGATGAATCGACGCCCTGCACGAACGCGTGGATACGGCGGACGTCTTCCGAGATGATCGCATCTGTGTGGTGCGACCCGTACGTCTCGATGTGGGCGATGGCGTCCTGTAGGTGGTCGACGACGCGGATGCCCAGCACGAGGTCCAGGTATTCGGCAGACCAGTCGTCGTCGCCGGCTTCGGCGGCATCGGGCCAGACGCGGCGCGTGGCCTCGCAGCCCCGGAGTTCAACGCCCGCCTCCGCAAGACGCCGGCAAATGCGCGGCAGGAACCGGGCAGCCACGTGCTGGTGCACGAGCATCGTCTCCATGGCGTTGCACACGCCCGGACGCTGGACCTTGGCGTTGAAGCAGACAGCCTCGGCCATGTCGAGGTCGGCCAGGTCGTCCACGTAGACGTGGCATACCCCCTTGTAGTGCTTGATGACGGGGATGGTCGAGCCCTCGGCGACGGCCCGGATGAGCGTTTCGCCCCCGCGGGGGATGACCAGGTCGATCGTCTCGTCCTGGCGCAATAGGGCCGCCAGAAGGCCCCGGTCCGGGGTGTCAACCATTTGAACGGCGTCGGCGGGGAGGTCCGCTGAGGCCATGGCCTCGGCCAGGACACCGTGAATCGCCAGATTCGATCGTAGCGACTCCTTGCCTCCGCGCAACACGGCCGCGTTGCCGCTCTTCAGGCACAGGCCGGCCACGTCGCTCGTAACGTTCGGCCGCGACTCGTAAATCGTCAGGATGACCCCGATGGGTACGCGCAGGCGTTCAATGCGAAGGCCGTTGGGCCGGACGTAACCTTCGAGCACCTCGCCCACGGGGTCGCGGAGGTCGGCGATGTCGTCCAGGCTCCGGGCCATGTGTTCGATGCGCTCGGGGCTGAGCGTCAGGCGGTCGATCATGGCCGCCGAGAGCCCGGCCTCACGCCCGGCAGCGAGGTCGGCGGCATTCTCGGTCTCCAGGACGGTCACCCGGTCGCGCAAACCCTGGGCCATGGCCCGGATAGCGGCGGTGCGGGTGGCCGTACCGGCCCGGGCGAGCAGGCGTGCCGCCTGTCGGGCCCGGTCGCCGATGGCGCGGGCCTTCTCGGGCCAGTCAACCGGGTGGCCGCGCGGGATGGTGTCGCTCATGCGGGGGGCTCCTTAGGGTGTTGGCGGCGGCTTGTCGGGGACCTTTTCGAGGTTGAAGTTGATGGGGCGGAGAGCCTTCGTGAGTTGCACGCTGGCGGGCAGGCCCACCACGGTGGGTTGGCCGGGCAGCCAGGAGCCGGGGCTCGGCTTGTCGTCGTCGGTCAGGGTGAGTTGGACGCGTAGGTCCTGAGGCCGAAGGCGTTCGACGGCCGGCCCGGGCCCTGTGACGTCCAGTTCCACCCATCGCTCGGCATCCTGCTGAAAGACCACCCGATAGCGGTTGAGGACTTCGGGCGGCCCGGAAATGAGGATTGGGAACCGGCCGACGTTCCGGGTTGTAACGGCCGCCTGCAGCCGGGCGCTCACGGTCACGATGGGTGGTTCCAGGGTGGCCTCGATGCCATCCGGGCCACCCAGACGCCGGTCAAGGGTAACCTCCTGCCGCACCTGAAGGTCCTGGGGAACCGTGTCGACGTCGAGCGGAGCTACGACGAAGCGCTTAGCGTCCGGAAAGCCCTCGAGGTCGGGTTCCGCCACGCGGGCGGTGACCTCGGCCGGTTCGGCCGACTTGGCGCTGGCCACCGCGCCGGTCACCTGGACGTCAACGCGGACGTTTCGGACCTCGACGAGGTGTGTGGCCTCGGCCTGGATCTTGCCGTCGAACGGATTGCCGTCGGCGTCGCGGATGTCGGTGACGGCAACGCGGAGGTCGTTGAGGTGCCGGAACCCATCCTGGGCGGGCAACAGGAGCAGGCGGTTTTGAAGGTCGGCCTTCGTCAGCGAGAAGCGGCAGACCTTTTCGCCGGCGTCGCCGGCCAAACCCTGGAGTTCACCCTCGGGCCCCTTCAGCGTGACGGTCAGCTGCGTGGGGTGGATGGTGCGGACGCGGTAATCGGCAGGCACGCGGATGTCGACCGGCACAACTTCCTCGGAGGTGCCGGTCTGTTCCAGATCGGCCCAGACCCAGATGGCGACCGTGAGGACGGTGACGGCCAGAAAGGTTTTGAGGTGTTCGATCATGAGGAGGTATCGGTTGGGTCCGGTGTCTGGGGTTCGGGTTCGCGCGGCTTGGGGGTGTCGGACTCGGCCAGCGCGTGTTCGGTGAGGGTGGCCTCGGCGCCGTGAAGGAGGTCGGTCAGGCGTTCGCGCAGGGCGTCGGGCGTCAGGGGCGTTTCGAGGTTGGCCCCGACGGCCAGGGAGAGGTTGCCGGTTTCCTCGCTCACAACGACGACGACGGCGTCGGTTTCTTCGGTCAGGCCGACGGCCGCCCGGTGGCGCGTGCCGTAACTGGCGTCCAAAACGATCTGGCGTGGGAGAGGAAATTCGCAGCCGGCGGCCGCGACGCGTCCACCGCGAATCACCACGCCCATGTCGTGCAGGGGCGATCCGGGCCAGAAGATCGTGGTCAGGAGGCGGCTCGTGAGTTCGGCGTCCAGGTACACGCCGCTCTCGATGACGGCGCCGAGGCGGGTGTCGCGTTCAATGGCGATGATGGCCCCAATCTTGTTGCGGCTGAGCATGGCGGCCGCCCGCACGATCCGGTCCACGAAGGCCGAGGCCCCTTCCTTCAGGAACATCCGCAGGATGGGGTTGTCGCCGAGACGCATCAGGCTGCGCCGGAGTTCGGGCTGGAACACGATGGCCGCAAGGATCGCCATCGCCGGCACCAGCAGGCTGTACAGCGTTCGCAGCCTGCCCATGTGCAGGTAGTCCGATAGCAGCCGCATCAGCACGAAACTGACGAGCAGCAGGAAGATGAAGCCGCGGACGACCCGGGCGCCGCGCGTGCCGCGGAGCCCTCGGTATATCATATAAATGACCAGCGCGATGAGCGCCGCCTCCAGGGCGTCGGTCGGCGTAAACGTTTGCCCAATGCGCTGGATGTAATGAAGGATCTCGCTCATGGCGTCGGTACGGGTTCCCCGTGGGCGGCTTGGGCGACGGCCGTGGCAACGGCCAGGGCCTGGACGGCCTCGGCCACGTCGTGAACGCGGAGCAGCAGGGCGCCGGCCGCCACCGCCAGGGTGCAGGCGGCCGCAGTGCCTGGCACGCGCGCCTCCGGGGAGGCAACGCCCGTCAGGTCGCCGATGAATCGTTTGCGGCTCGGCCCCACCAGAATGGGCGCCCCGAGGGTGCGCAACTGACCCAGCCGGGCCAGGATTTCCAGGTTGTGGGTCAGCGTCTTGCCAAAGCCGATGCCGGGATCGACGATGATGGCCTCCTCGGGCACGCCGGCCTGAGCGGCCGCCTGGAGCCCGCGGCGTAGGCGCCGGCAGATATCGGCCATCAGGTTAGCGTACCTTGGGTCGCGTTGCATCGTTTTGGGGTCGCCCAGCATGTGCATGATGACACAGCCGGCTCCAGTCTCGGCGACGGCGGCCGGCATGTCCGGGTCGCCGAGAAGGCCCGTCACATCGTTGATGAGCGAGGCGCCGGCGCTGGCGGCCTCGCGGGCCACACGGGCATGGCGGGTGTCGATGCTGATGGGCACGTCCACGCGCGAGGCCAGCGTTTCGATGACCGGCAGAACGCGGCGGAGTTCCTCGGCCTCGGGCACGGGGTCGCTGCCCGGGCGGGTCGACTCGCCGCCCACGTCAATCAGGTCGGCGCCCTCGGCCACGAGCCGCCCGGCGTGCGCGACGGCCTCGGCGGGGTCCAGGTATTGGCCGCCGTCGCTGAAACTGTCGGGCGTGACGTTCAGGACGCCCATGATGGCGGGGCGAGGCCCAACCGTCAGCCGGCGGGCGCCAAGACGCAGAGTGAAGCGGCGACGGCTGTACCCGGCGACGGCCCGCTCAATCTCATGGCCGAGGGCTGGGCCCGGGGGCGGTGTATCGGCAAGGCCGTTTGCCAGGGCGCCAAAGTGCCGGGGGCTCCCGGCCAGGAGGAGGTCGGCCGCCCGCACCTGGCCAGTGGTTTTCGGAAGGACCGTGGCCGAGCCGCCGGCGTCGGCCATGTGGCGGCAGAGCAGGGCGGCTTCGTCAGAGGTAAGCTTTTCAAGGACCAGGACGAGGCCGTCATGCGGAAAGGTCTCGGGAACGGGGTCGTTGGCGCCGGCCAGGCCGGCACGGGCCGCCCGCCCGGGTTGCAGGAGTTCAGCGCGAAGCGGCCCGGTATCGGCAGCCGCTATGACGCGTGCGTTCAGTCTCAAATGGAGCACGGCTCGGCCTCGTGGACCTAGTTGGCGCCCTCGGTGTCGGTGTCGGGGGCATCGGTTGTGACGAGGGACGCCTCGCCGCCGATGACGTCCTTGACCTCCTCGGCGCTCATGACCTCGTGCACAAGGAGGGCCTCGGCCACACGCTGAAGAGCGTCACGGTTGCGGCTGAGCAACGCCTTGGCCTGTTCGTACTGGGTGCTGATGATAGCCTGAACTTCCTCGTCGATGTCGTGGGCGGTGGCGTCGCTGTGTTCCTTGGGCCCATAAACGTCGCTACCCCAGGGGGTCTGGTCCTCGTTGGCGGCGTAGCGGATGGGTCCCATGCGGACGCTCATGCCCCAGTCGCAGACCATGCGCCTGGCAATAGCGGTGGCCCGGCGGATGTCGTCGCTGGCGCCTGAGGTAATATCGTCGCAGAAGAGTTCCTCGGCGATGCGGCCGGCGAATGCCACCTTGACCTGGCCCAGGCATTGCCTGCGGCTGATGGTGTGCCGGTCCTTCTCGGGCAGGAACATCGTGCTGCCCAGCATCATGCCACGGGGAATAATGCTGACCTTGTGCAGCGGCTCGACGTGAGGTTGCAGGACGAGCGACATCAGGACGTGGCCGGCCTCGTGGTACGCCGAAAGGCGGCGTTCCTCCTCGTCCAAGGCCCGGCTCCGCTTGGTTCGGCCCCAGCGGACCTTGTCGCGTGCCTCTTCGAGGTCGTCCTGCTCGACGGCGGACCTATCGAGCATCGTGGCTCGGATGGCGGCCTCGTTGATGATGGCGGCCAGGTCGGCGCCACTGAACCCAGGCGTGCCCCGCGCCACCACGGACAGGTCGACGGCGTCGTTGATCTTCACGTTCTTGGCATGGACATCAAGAATTTGCTTGCGCTCGTTGATGTCGGGCAAGTGGATGGTAACCTCGCGGTCGAACCGGCCGGGGCGACGCAGGGCCGGGTCGAGCACGTCCGGCCGGTTGGTGGCCCCGATGATGATGACCTGCTCGTTGGTGTCAAAGCCGTCCATCTCCACGAGGATGGCGTTGAGGGTTTGCTCGCGTTCATCATGCCCGCCGGTGTACCCCATGCCGCGCTTGCGACCGACGGCGTCGATCTCGTCCAGGAAAATGATGCACGGGCTCGACTCCTTGGCCATGCGGAAGAGGTCGCGGACGCGGCTGGCGCCGACGCCGACGAACATCTCGACGAAGTCGGACCCGGAGATCGAGAAGAACGGGACGTTGGCCTCGCCGGCGATGGCCTTCGCGAGCAACGTCTTGCCGGTGCCGGGTGGGCCCACGAGCATGACGCCGCGGGGAATCCGGCCGCCGATGACCCGGAACCGCTCAGGACGCCTCAGAAACTCGATGAGCTCCTGGACCTCTTCCTTGGCGTCCTCGATGCCGGCCACGTCGTCGAACGTAACGCGGACCATCTCCTTCTTGGCCAGCCGGGCGCGGCTGCGGCCAAAACTGAGCACGCCGCCCGGCCCCGAGGCCGAACGCATCTGACGCGATACGAAGAACCAGATAACCACGAAGAAGAGCAGCCAGGGCAAGGTGGCAAACAGCGTTTGCCACAGGAACGAATCGTCCGGCACGTAGCTCTGGTTCTCGGTATTGTGGAAGCGGCCGCGAAGCTCCTCGGTGGCCGTGAGACGCTCCGTCATGCCCGGAATCTCGAGATCGTGCAGATGAACGGTGAATTCCTCGTGGCCGAACTCGTTGACGTATTCGCTCGACCCGATGGTGCCCTTGAGCACCGTGCCCTCGACCCAGATGGTCTCGATGGCGTCGGGTTTCGCGAGGAGGCGTTCGAGGTCGGCCCGTGAGAGTTCGTGGTTCTTGCCAAGGCCACCACTGATGGCCCAGACCACCAGGATCACCAGGCCGCCCACCAGAATCCACCCAAGGAGCGCACGCATGCGGGGGGCGGGGCTCTGCCCGTCGGGCGTTCCGGGTTGTTGCTGATCGTCGAAATCGTTGCGGCTCATAGTCCTGCCTTTTGGGGTCCGTCGTGTCACCGTCCGGACGATGCGGGCGAGTGGGTTACCAGTCTTTCTCCATGGCTTCGACGATGCGTTCGGCGAGGCGTTCGGTGGCCTCGAAGGTGGCGGAATCCTGCGTTTCGCCAACGGGGTCGGCGTACGTGGCGGAACCGGTGATGTGGTCGCGCCGCTTCAGAATCTCGCCGGTACGCAGGTCTTTCCACTCGAACCAGCACGCCAGGATGACCTCAATGTCTTGGGGTTGGTCGGTATCGGTGTCTTCGGTGATGACCGGGGCGCTCAGGGTCAGCACCTCGCCTCGCAGCTCGGTGTCCGCCCGCTTCGGGTCATGAACGACCTTGTACGGCGTGCGGAGTTCGACGTACTTGACCAGTTGGCGGGTCAGCTCAAATTCGAGTTCGCGGCGAAACTCCTTCGAGGCGAAGATCGAGACGGCCACCGTCTGCACGTCTGTCCGGTGAAGCGGCTGCATCGAGTAGCCGCAACCCGCAACAAGCAGGGCTGCCACGAGTGCCGGGATCAGGGCATGTGAGATTCTCACGGCTGGGTCTCCTCCTTCGCATTCGCGGGATCCTGCACCGCGTCGTCTGCGGGCTCGGCGATGGCGGCTGCGCCAGGCGGCGCAGCGAATGGACTAGCCGGAGCGAGGAACGCCGCCGCCTTCTCGCTCCACGGCGAATCCGGGTACCGCTGGCGGAGGCGTTCGGCATAAAACGCGGCCGCACACGGACGCCCGCCTCGCCGATACCGGGCCGCCACGTCGTACAACGCCTGGGCCTGGGTGTCGGTGAGTTGTTCGATCATGGCGGGCACGTCGTTACGGGCGGCTTCCTCGGGGTACTTCGCGTGGAACTGCCGGAGCCGGTCGCCGGCCAGACGAAGCGTCGTGGTGCAGTACCGGGGTCCCTCGCATTGCCGGATACCGCAGATCGCCCGACGCAATTCGGCATGGCGGATGGCGTCACCGTTGGGGTATTCGCGGCAGTACTTGTCGTAGTACTCCTCGGCGTCTATCCAGCGGTTCTTGGACCAATGGTGGTCGGCGATGCGGAGGACGACGTCGTCGGCGAGTTCACCGGTGGGCTGGTGTTCGTAGACGCGGCGAAGTATTTCGACGGCCTCGGACTCGCCGGACATCAGCGGAATGCCGAGCACGCGGCGCCGCACGGGGCCGAAGTACAGTTCGGCAATCTCGACCTCGCGGTTCATGGCGTCCTGATAGCGCGCGCTGCCGGCGTACTGTTCGATCAGGTCCTCGTACTGCTCGTACGCCTCGTAGTAGCGTTCGCGCGAGAAGAGCGACTCAGCCCGAAGCCACATCGATTCCTCGCGGCAAGGCGACTCGGGGTAGTCTTTGATGAGGCCCTTGAAACGCTTCTCGGCGGTGCGTTTGTTGCCGGCGGCATAATCGGCCCTTGCCTGATCGAAGAGGGGCCGGTCGTTGCCGGCGGGCGGCGGTTTCTGCCACCACTTGGCCCGTTCGTACCAGGGTTTCTCTTCCTCGGGCCGGTCGGGTTTCATGCTGTCGGGGAGTTCGGAGGGCGTGCCGGTGGCGGCGTCGGCCGGTGGCTTGGCGCGGGGCGCCTCAACGGCACCAGGGGCCGGGGCCGCAGGGCTCGCGGGCGCCGGCGGCTTGGGCGCAGGCGTTGCGGGGGCCGATTCGCGAGGCGCCGGCCGGGCCGGCGCGGAGGGCGCCTTCGGTTCGGGCGGCGGCTGCGTGTCTTCATAGACCCACCGGCCGTCGCGCCACACCCAGCCGGCGCAGACGGCGGATGTGCTTGCGAATACGATCGCCAGTGCCATCATGCCAAGGACGATGCGTTGCACGCCATCACCTCGTGGTTAGGTTCTGAAACAGCGTTACCCACGGCCGCCGGATGTACCCCCGGGTCGGCGGGTCGGAGGTAGCCCGGAATGTGGCCGACGCGTGATGCCCGGTCGGAGGCCGGTCCAGCCCCTATTATACGGATTCAGCCGGCCAAGAATAGTCAAACGTAGCGTACGGCTCCGAGTTCTCGGCCGGCGAGTTCAATCACCGTGGCCGACAGGACGCTACGAACCTGATCGGTGGTGGTGGGCGCCAGGCGGACGCGTCGGACCTGGTCCCACGGGGCGCCGGCCAGAAACGCCATCGCCTGAGCCGTTTTGCCCGACAGGCGGTGTATCCGGCCTTTGTCCCGCGGGCGGCAGGCGTCACAGACGGGGCCGCCCAAACCAACGCTGTAGGCCACCGGGCGGCCAGCGGCGATGGCTTGGCCACACTCCACGCACGCGTCGGCCGGCGGGCCGTAGCCCAGCAGGCCCAACAGCCGCAGCGCAAACGCGAACGTGACGGCCCGGCAGGCGTCCGGCTCGACGGCCGCCAGGCGGCTGAGCGTGCCGGCCACCAGATCGAATACGGGCGGCTGAGGGTCGAGGTCCGGAACCAGCGCCTGGATGAGTTCCGTGACCGTGGCGGCCCCGTAGTAGGCAGGCAGGCTGCGGTGCAGGCCGTCGAACCGGTCGGTCTCGTAGAGTTCCATGAGGGTGGCCAGGCGGTCGGGGTGCGGCACGCTGACGACGGCCTCGCCGAGCATCCAGCGGTCGAGCGGTCCACTAAAGGGGTTCGCGCTGCGACGCGAGCCCTTGGCCAGGCACCGGAACCGGCCGACCTCGCGGGCCAGCAGGTGGACAACCTGGCTCGATTCGCTCCAGTCGTTGCACCCGAGGAGCAGAACGGTGGACTTGTGGACGGGCACCGGCGTCTCCTTGGTGGCCCGGAGCGTCCGGTCGCCCCTATCGGTCGGGGGAGGGCCCGGACGTGTCGGCCATGTCGATGCGAAGGCGGATGATGCGGCGTTCGTCGGCTTCGAGCACGGTAATGGCCAAGCCGTCGGCCTCGAGCGACTCGCCGGCCTTGGGAATGTAGCCGAGCCGGCTCAGGACGAAGCCGCCGATGGTTTCGTAATCCTCGTGTTCGGGCAAATCGAGGTCCAACTCGTCGTTGAGTTCGTCGATGTGGACACGTGCTTCGACCCGGTAGGCGCGGGCGTCGATGTGCTGAATCGGCTGGGCGGGTTCGGGTTCGTACTCATCAACGATTTCGCCGACGATTTCCTCGATGACGTCCTCAATGGTCACGAGCCCCGCCGTGCCGCCGTACTCGTCCAGGACGACGGCCATGTGAACCTTGTTGGCCTGGAAGTCGCTGAGGAGTTCGTCGAGCCGTTTCGTTTCGGGCACGAACAGGGGGTCGCGCATGACCGAGGCCACACGCGGGGGTTCGTCGGCTTCGTCGGGGCCGGGCAGGAGCAGGTCCTTGGCGTACAGGATGCCGACGATGGTGTCGAGGTTGCCGCGGGTGACGGGGATGCGGCTGAAGCCGGACTGGGCGATGAGGCGGCGGGCGCTTTCGAGCGTTTCATCGGCGTCCAGGCTAACGGTATCGGTCCGCGGGGTCATGATCTGGCTGGCGTCGGTCCGTTTGAGCTTGATGACGTTGGCGATCATGTCCTTTTGCTCTTCGAGGATGGCCCCTTCGCGTTCGCCTTCGTCGGCCGCCTGGACGATTTCGTCCTCGATATTCGAGAGCGTTTGTCCGTGTTTCGGCACGCCGGCCAACCGGCGGACGATGGCGTCGAAGAGCCCCAGGACTCGCCGGCACGGCGAAAAGACGACGCGCACCGCCTGGAGCACCGGCAGAATTCGGGCCAGGATGTCGTGGGCGGCATACGTGGCCCAGGCGGTGGGCACAACGGCGCCCAGGATGAGGGCAGCGACGACCGAGACGGCGGCACCGGGCAGCCAGCCCGCGGGCGTTGTCCCGAAGCGAAGGAGCGACCACACTTCCAGGAGAATCGCCATGGCCACCAGCGCCACCGCGCGCAGGGCCTGCGTGGTCTGAATCAGGGCGTCCTCGTGGTCAGAGAAGCGATCGATATGATCGGCCCGGCCGTAGCGGTCCAGCGCGTCAGCCAGCCGCGTGCGCGAGACGGACCGCAGCGCCTCGTGGGCCAACGCAAAAAACGACGCCAGACCCGCCGACAGAAGGCCGAGCGCGAACCAGACGTAGGGTGACAACCGGGGCCTCCTAGTGAACCGACGGCTCGCCGGCGTACACGCACGGGAAACCGAGTTGCGACAGGAGGGTGTCTTCGCGGGCGTGCATGTGCTTGGCACCCTGCGGGGTCCGGTCGTCATAGCCCATCAGGTGCAACAGACCGTGCACGACGTAGAGCAGGAGTTCCGCCTCCGGGTTCCCGTGGATGGCCTGGGCCTGGCAATAGGCGCGTTCGGCGGAGGCGATGATCTCGGCGTTGATGCTCCCGTTGTCGCCGTGATGGCCGTCCGGCCATTCCGGGTCTTCCAGCGGGAAACTGATGACATCGGTTACGGCGTCGCGGCCCAGGTAATCGTTGTTGATGTCGCGGATGTGGCGGTTGTCGGTCAGGACGACGCTGAGGCTCTTGGCCGACCGGCCCTCCATCTTGATGACGTGTCGAACGACTTGAAGAAGGGTTTTCTTGTCCAGGAAAACGTGGTCTTGCAGATCCGTGATCTCAATCTTGGCCATGGTTGCCCATACTCCGGAGTGAGGTGTCTCCGCGATGTATTGATGACCGGTATGTGCCGCGCGCGCGGGTGTCACCCCAAGCGCCTGTTACTCCAGCCCGTCGCGGGGCATGTCGGACCCCGGCGGCGTCGCGTGGTCCGGCAAATCCCCCACGTGCGTTTGCCCGACCGGAGGCGTATCGGACCCGGGGTACGCCTCGTCGGTGGCCTCGGCCTGGTCGGTTTCGTCCTGGCCGGGGTATGCCATGCGGCCATGATAAACGGAAAGGAGGGTGTTCGTCAAGGCCTCCTCGATGGTGTTGAGGTCGTTGAGGGTCAGGCTGCTGTCGTCGAGTTGCCCGTCCAGGAGCCGTTTCATGACCATGTCATGGACAGTCGTCTTGATTTTGCCGGCGGTTCGGTCCTTGAGACTGCGCGTGGCGCCCTCGACGCCGTCGGCGAGCATGACGATAGCGGTTTCGGGTCGGCGGGGTTTCGGACCCGGGTACCGGTACTCATTTTCGTCGGGCAGGTCGGCGCCTGTTCCCTCGGCCTGTTTCTTGGCCTCGTGGTAAAAGTACTCCATGAGGGTCGTGCCGTGGTGTTCGGCGATGAAATCGCGGATGCCGGGAGGCAGGCCGAAGCGGTCGGCCATCTCCTGACCGTCCTTGACGTGGCTGGAGATGATGAGGCGGCTCATGGCCGGCGTCAGGCGGTGATGGGGCTTGTCGCCGGTCTGGTAGTTCTCAACGAAGTACCGCGGTTTGTTGGCCTTGCCGATGTCGTGGAAGTAGGCCCCCACCCGGGCCAGCAACCCGTTGGTGCCGATGGCCTCGGCGGCGGCTTGGCTGAGCGTGCCGATGAGCAGGCTGTGCGCGTACGTGCCGGGCGCTTCCAGGGCCAGCCGCTTCAGGGCGGGCTGGTTCACATCGCACAGTTCCAGGAGGCTGATGTTCGTGACGATGCCGAAGAGGCGTTCGATGAAAGGCAGAATGGCCAGCATCACGATGCCCGACGCCAGCCCGGCGCAGAAGCACAACAGCGCGGGCCACAGAATGGTCTCCGGGACGGACCACAGGTTCCGCTCCGGGTACGACACCCGCCACAGGGCCATCCCGACGTATGTGATGAAGAACACGAGCCCGCCAAGGGCTCCGACCTTGATGAGTTTGGAGCGGTTGTTAATCTCGCCCAATGCCAGGATCGCGATGCCGTTGCCCGCCACCGTGACCAGAACCCAGTCCAGATCGGCCCGGTTCGCCACGGCCATGAGCATCGCCAGCATCCACACCAGGGCCAGCGCAAACGCCTTGTCGTAGGCAATCGTGACGATCAGGCCGATCGTCGTTACCAGGAAGATCGCCAGCGCCATTGGGCCGGCCGAGAAGCCGTGTGGCCGGGCAAACATCTTCGAAAGGCCCAGGGCCAGAATGGCGAGGGCGGCCAGCATCAGGGCGCGCGGCACGCTCCGGGCCACACGGGCCTGCAGTTGGGCCGTGTACCCCGCCTGCATCAGAACCAGGGCGATGACCACCACCAGGACGCCGGCCCAGGCCAGGCCCATACGGGTCCAGCCGAGTTGCTCCAGGTGGGCCTTCTGCTCCGACGTAAGGATCTTGACGTCGGTGTCGGTGATGGCGGCCCCGGCCTCGACGAGCGTGGTGCCCTTTTTGCGGAGGATCGGGACGGGTTGGACGGCGGCCTTGGCCTCGGCCCGCCGGTTCTCGGTTTTGGCCTGGTCGAAGACGAGGGTGGCGTCCATCTTCGGGGCCATGCAGACGGCCAGCATGCTGGTGCCGATGCGCCCAAAGACCCCCTGCAGCGCCGGGTCGATGAGCCGCTTGATCCGCGACTGAATCCGGTCGGTCTGGGTGGTGGTGGTCACGCGTTCGAGAGGCAGTTCGCGGTCGCCCTCGGGAAGTTCAACCAGGAGCAGGGGAGAGGGTTCTTCCAGGATGGGCGCCGTGTCGGGGGAAAGACCGGCCGGCAGTTGCTTGCGCAGTTCGCGGAACCGGGCGATACGGGCCGACGCCCGCTGGTAGTCCTCCTCGCGGACGACCGGCAGATTCAGCGGATCGGCCAGAAGGGCCGTGGCGTCCGTAATGGTCTGGCGGGTATCGGCCAGCGCCGTCTCGCTGCGCGTCAGGGCCGTGCTGACGGACCGAAACATGTCGGCGTCGACGTTCCAGGTTTCCTGAAGTTCCTTGGGGATGGCGTCCAGGGTGTCTGCGTTGGCGATGGCGTCAACCAGGGCGAGCAGGCTCTCGCGCTGGGCAATGGCCGGCCGCGCGTTCGGCGTGTACAGGCCGGGTACGCGGAGGAGGGCTGTCAGTTCCCGCACGTCGGCGGTGACCTGGCGGTCGACGTAGTCGAAGTCAACGCGCGACAGGATGGGGTGCGGGGCGGCTTCGCCCGTGCGATAGGGCAGCGGCGGACGAGGCATCTGGATTAGAACGAGCGTTGCGACGACGAAGAGCAGCAGGATGGCCGCTTGCCACCGCACGTGCGGGCTCTTGGCGTGCCCGTACCAGGGCACGTCGCCCTCGGCGCGGAGGCGTTCGACGCGGCGCGGCCGTTGGCGTTTGCGGTTCCAGCGTGCCATAGGTCAGTCCCGATTGGCGTTATCGTGGCGTGCTCGTCGGCGTCGCCGCTGGCTCGATCGATCTTCGTTGCCGTGGTCGCCGCGCTCGTAGGCGTCGACAATGGCTTGGACGAGGCGATGGCGCACAATGTCCTCGCGTGCGAGTTCCACCATCTTAATGCCGTCGATGCCGGCCAGTTTGTTGCAGGCGTCTACGAGGCCGCTCTTGCGGCCGGCTTCGAGGTCCACCTGGGTAATGTCGCCTGTGACGACCATCTTGGACCGCATGCCCATACGTGTCAGGAACATCTTCATCTGGGCGGTGGTCGAGTTCTGGGCCTCGTCCAGGATGATATAGGCGTCGTTGAGGGTTCGGCCACGCATGTAAGCCAGGGGCACGATTTCGATGATGTCGGCCTCGACGTACGAGCGGACCTGCTTGAAGCCCATCATGTCGTGGAGGGCGTCGAGCAGAGGCCGCAGGTACGGATTGACCTTGGCCTCGAGGTCGCCGGGCAGGAATCCGAGTTTCTCGCCGGCCTCGACGGCGGGCCGGACGAGGGCGATACGCTTGATCTTCTCCTGCTTGAGGGCCTGGACCGCCATGGCAACCGCCAGGTAGGTCTTGCCGGTGCCGGCGGGGCCGATGCAAAAGACGAGGTCGTTGGCCTCGATGGCCTCGCAGTAGGCCAACTGGCCAGGCGTCTGGGGGCGGACAGGCCGGCCGGACGAGTATACTTCAATCGGCTTCAGGGCGGGGCCGCGCCCGCTTCGGCCGACCGTGTCGATGATCTGCTGGACCTCGCCCTCGGTAATCGCCTGGCCGTCGTCGGCCATGCGGATAAGTTCCTCCAGGACGGTGACGGCATAGCCGACGGGCTTGGCGTTGCCGGCCACGTGCATGCGGGCGTCTCGGGCGGCCAGACGCACCTCGAAGGCATCGCGGATCATCCGCAGGTGCCTGTCGCGCGGGCCGAACACCAGACGCCGGTGGGCGTCGTTGACGAGTTGGAGGGTCCGTTCCGTCATGGTCGCGGCCGGTAGCCGACGTGGTCTGGCGGGTCTTCCGCGGGGCGGGCGGCCCATCGCCGCCTGCCGGGCTGCATGTGTGGTCACGGTGCCCGCCGATTACGTAACCACCATTATGGCGTCGTGGCGGGCTCGGTCAATACCACAAGCAGGACGTAAGCCACCGGCCCGGCCGACAGCATCGAGTCCAGGATATCCAGCGCCCCGCCGAACGTGGGGATGGTGCCGCTGTCCTTGACGTTGCAGGCCCGTTTCATGAGGCTCTCGGCCAGGTCGCCGAGCACGCCCGAGATGCTGACCACCGACCCGAAGAGCAGCAGGGCCGGCCAGGTGAACCGGCCCCAGATGAGGCCGATGACGAGCGCCATCGCCGTGCCCATGACGATACCGCCCACGAGCCCTTCGACCGTTTTCTTCGGGCTCAGCTTGGGCACGAGACGGTGCCGGCCGATGGCCGTGCCCACCGTGTACGCCCCGATGTCGCTGGCCTTGACGACGCCGAGTGTCAGGGCCAGGTACATCAGCCCCTCGACGGGGTTGGCCGAGAGGAACCGGACCTTGGCCAGGAACACGCCGAGCAGGCCGACCGTCAGAACCACCAGGACCGTCCAGCCCACGCTGGCGAGGGCTTCCTGCGGGGTGCGGTTGGCACGCTCGATGACGAAAATCTCAACCACGAAGGTTGTGAAAACGAGGCCGACGATCATGAGCAGATACAGTTCCAGACCGCGCCGATACAGCCAGGGCAGGATCTCGCCCGGCCGGCGGACCTCCAGCCACACGCTGGCAAGCACGAGCAAGACGAAGACCATGCCGATGAGAGGGCGGCACGGCAGGCCGCGGCCACGCAGCATCCGGAAAAACTCCCAGCCCCCCTTCAGCAGGGCCAACGCCAGCAGACCCCAGAACCCCGGCGCGACGGGCATCCCCGCCCAGTCGGCGATGGCCAGGTCGCCCAGGAGGATGGCGGCCGTGCCGGCCGTCAGCCCCGCGCCGATTGAAACCCGCGTCAGCGGAGTGTTCATGGTGTCGTGCTTTCGGAGGGCAGGCCGCCGAAACGGCGTTCGCGGCTGGCGAAGTCGCGTATGGCGGCGTGCAGGTCCGACGCATGGAAGTCCGGCCAGGCCTTGGCCGTAACCCAGAGTTCGGCGTACGAGATTTGCCACAGCAGAAAGTTCGACAGCCGCATCTCGCCCGCCGTTCGGATCAAGAGGTCGGGGTCCGGCATGCCGGCCGTGTGCAGGTGGCCGGCAACGGCGGCTTCGTCGATGTCGGCCGGGTCCACGTCGCCGCGCACGGCGGCTTCGGCCAGGCGGCGGGCGGCCATGGCGATTTCGCGCCGGCTGCCGTAGTTGACCGCCAGGCATAGCACCGTGCCGGCGTTGGCGGCCGACAGGTCGACCGTGCGGTCCACCTCGTCCAGCACGTTGGCGGGGATGCCCTCGCGCTGCCCGATGGTGGTGAACCGGATCGCGTTCTCCATAATGCTCGGACGCTGGTCGATGACGTACTGCCGGTACAGTTGCATCAGGAGGTCGATCTCGTGCTGCGGGCGGCGCCAGTTCTCGCTCGAAAAGGCAAACAGGGTGAGTTGCGCAAGCCCCAGATTCGAGGCCTCCGTGGTGATCCGCGGAACGTTGGCTGCCCCCTCGCAGTGGCCCTCGATCCGAGGCAGGCCACGGGCCTGGGCCCACCGTCCGTTGCCGTCCATGATGACCGCCACGTGCCGTGGCCAGGCGTCGTGCGGCACGTCGGCGAGGGTGTCCGGAATGTACTTGGGTTCGGGCATGGCTCGTGTGGTGGGCCCGGTGGCGTTCCGGCGCGGCGGGTCTTCGGACCTGCCGCGCGACGCACTAGCAAATCCCGGCGCGCCGGGACCTGTGGCACCTGCACCTTTCCGTTCGGGCTACTCGCGCCGGATCGTCTGCTCACGGTCCGGCCCGATGCTGATCATGTGCACCGGCACGCCGACCAGCTTCTCGACGCGGTGAACGTACGCTTGGGCCGGCGCCGGCAGGTCCTCGAACGTGCGGGCGCCCGAGATGTCTTGCGTCCACGGCTGCAGCGATTCCAGCACGGGCTGTGCGCGGGTCAGGAGCACCGGGTCAGCCGGGAACGCGTCCAGAGCCTCGCCGTCCACGGTGTAGCCGGTGCAGATCTTGAGTTCCGGCAGGCCGGCGAGCACGTCGAGCAGCGTGATGACGATGCCGTCCAGGTCGTTCAGGGCGGCGGCGTAGCGGATGGCAAACGTGTCGAGCCAGCCGCACCGGCGGGGCCGGCCGGTCGTCGTGCCGTACTCGTTGCCCTGCTCGCGAATCTGCTGGCCGATGGCGTCGTCGAGTTCCGTTGGGAAAGGGCCCTCGCCCACCCGCGTGGTATAGGCCTTGACGACACCCAGGAGGCGGCCGATGTGCCGTGGCGACACGCCGGTGCCCGGCCAGATGCCCGCCACCGACGCGTTGCTGCTCGTGACGTACGGGTACGTGCCGTGGTCGGTGTCGAGCAGGGTGCCCTGGGCGCCCTCGAAGAGGATGCGTTTGCCGTCGGCCATGGCCTGGTGCAGCCAGGCGGTGGTGTCGGCGATCATCGGGGCGAGTTGCTCGCCGTAGGCGGCGTACTCGGCCCAGACGGCGTCGGCGTCGAGGGGGTCGTCGCCGAAGACCTTCGTGAAGACCTCGTTCTTCTGACCCACGATGCGTGCAACCTTGGGTCGGAGGTGGTCCGGCCGCAAAAACTCGCCCATGCGGATGGCCGTGACGCGGTTGGCCTTGTCGGCGTAGGCCGGCCCGATGCCGCGCAGCGTGGTGCCAATCTTGCCCTTGCCGAGGTGTTTCTCGGAAAGGGCCTCAATCTTCTTGTGCCACGGCCAGATGGTGTGGGCACGGTCCGACACCAGGAGCCGCTCGCGCAGCCGGACGGCCTTGGGCTCGTTGGCGGCGATTTCCTGCAGCAAGGCCTCAGGGTCCACGACCAGCCCGCCGCCGATGACGCACGTGGCGTTCGCGTGGAACAGCCCCGAGGGCACCAGGTGCAGTTTGTACGTGTCGCCCTCGAACGCCACGGTGTGGCCGGCGTTGTTCCCCCCGTTGTACCGGACGACGACGTCGTGCTCGGCCGAGAGGATGTCGACGATCTTGCCCTTGGCCTCGTCGCCCCACGTGAGGCCCACGACGCAGGTGTTGGTGGCGGTGGTCACGGCATGCCTTTCGTTGGACGGTGCAAGGTGCTTCGTTGGAGCGCGGCGAGCGTCGGAGCCCGCCCGGCCGGCGCCAAGGCCGTTTTTCCCGTCGGGCGCAAAGCCACGGCGCTGCCCCGCAAGGGGTCGCGCCGTTGCGAGACGCTACCGAAACACGTATGCGATTGCCAGGAAAAACCGCAGCACCCGCCGCCGGCCGCGGGCCACCCGTACGCCGCCCGCCTGGCACGCAAAGGCATCGAGCACGCTCGTCGGGCGCATGCCGCGTTGCAGGCAAGGGTTACGGTCGGTCCGAGCACGATGGCACCGAACGGACGGGGTTTCGCCTCAAGCCCTCCCGCAATCCGGCCGATACACATGACCGAGGCTGTGGGTCACCCCGCCGTGTGAGGCGGGGGCAGCCTGCATGACTGGGGACCCGAGACGCGGCGAACTCGGGTCCTCGTTTTTTGCGCGCATCCCCCTGTGGCTGACGACGCTAACGTTACTCGTTCGGCAGAACCACCGCCTTCAGCACCCCGTCGGCGTAGGTGGCCACCGTTTCGAACACCTCTTTGGCGTCCGACAGGGCCACGCGGTGGGTCACCCAGCGAGCCACGTTGAGGCGACCGATGGCCACCAGCGTAATGGCCTGCCGGGCCGCATGCCGTGACCGTCGTACGTACTGCACCCGCAACTCCTTACGCCGGGCGCGGTGGGCGTCGATGGTGATGGCGTCCTCTTCCGGGATACCCACCAGGCAGACGCGCCCGCCGATGGCCGCCAGGTCGTATGCCTGCGGCGCCCCCTCGCAACGGTTCGTGCACTCGAAGACAAGGTCGGCCCCGCGGCCGTCGGTCAGCCGCTGGACGGCCTCGACGGGGTCCTCGTCGGTCACGTTGACGGTGTCGTCGGCCCCGAGTTTCTTGGCCAAATCGAGGCGGTAGGCCAACTTATCGGTGATGAGGCTGTAGCCGGCGCCGCCCGCCCGGGCCACTTCCATGCACCCCAGGCCGATGCAGCCGGCCCCGACGACCGCCACCGTCTCGCCCGGCACCGTGCCCACCAGGTTGGCCGCGTGAATCGAGACCTGGAGCGGTTCGAGCATGGCGGCCTCGTCCCACGACAGCGCATCGGGAATCGGGATGCACTGGTGGGCCTCGACGACCGCGAACTCGCACATCAGGCCGTCAATCGGCGGCGTGGAGCAGAACTTCACGTTCGGGCACACGTTCGGCTTGCCGGTGCGGCACCATTCGCATTGGCCGCACGGCCGAGCCGGCTCGATGGCCACCCGCTGGCCAACCGTCAGGCCCTCGACGCCGTCGCCGATGGCCACGATCTCGCCGGCGCCTTCGTGGCCGATGATCTGCGGCTCCCGGACCACCTGGTCGCCGATGCGCCCGTGGGTGTAGTAGTGGACGTCCGACCCGCACACGCCGACGGCTTCGACGCGGATCTTCACCTCGCCGGGGCCGGCTTCGGGCTCCGGTACGTCATCGACCCTGAGGTCGCGGACGCCGTGCAAGACGAGTGCTTTCATTGATCCTCCTGTGATCTGTCATGTCGAGCGAGACCCTTAGGGGCCAAGCGGGCCTTCAAAACTCCGTCGTTCCCGTAAACGCCACCTCGCGGATGCGCACCGTCGGCACCACGCACGGGCCTGGCACGAGGGTCATCTGCTCCGACAGGCCGTCGATCCGCGCCAGCGCCTCCAGCACGTTCTCGGTGTACCTGAGGTTACGGACCGCGTGGACGATTTGGCCGTCCTCGACCAGAAACGTGCCGTTACGCGTCATACCCGTCAGGACGGTTTTCATGGGGTCCAGGATGTTCGTGTAATGGAATCGGGTAATGAGCAGGCCGCGCTCGGTTTCAGCGAGCAGGTGCTTGGCGGAGGAGTCGCCGCCCTGCATAAAGAGGTGCATCGGCAGGCACTCGGCCGACGACGACGCCGGCAGGCCGTGCCCGGTCGAGGCGTCGTTGCCCATTTTCCTGGCCCGGTAATGGTTGGTGGCCACGCCCTCGGCCACGCCGTCGCGGATGAGGTCCAGCCGACCGGTCGGTTGGCCTTCGTAGTCGAACGGCGCCGGCAGCGTCCGGTAGTCCAGGGCGTCGTCCCAGATACTGACCTGCTGGCCTGTGACGGCTTGGCCGAGTCGGCCGGCGAGCGGGCTGCGGCCCTCGTCCACGTCCTTGCCGCTGAACGCGACGTACGCGAGGTACTGGAGCCATTCGCCGACGGCCGGCGGCTCCAGGATGACGTCGTACCGGCCGGGTTCCAGGGGTTCCGGGTCGCGGCTGATGTCGGCCTTCAGGGTGGCGCGGCGGCCAAGGCGCTCCGCATCCAGGTCGGCCAGGCGCATGCCCACGGCCTCGGCCCAGCCGGAGCCGTTGCCGCACGTGACCAGGGCGTTGGCCTCGGCCTGGGTGTGGCTGGTGGCAACCGCCACGCCGGCGGAACTGACGACGGCCAGGGCGCCCTCGCTGACCTCGACGATACCGGCGGCCTCGCCGCCTTTCTCGCGGGCCGCCCCGATGACCGTGGCCGCGAACTGGGCACGGGCCTCGGCTGGAGCCGCCCCCGTGGCCGCATCGTACGCGTCCACCGACGTCACGGGCCTCGGCGCCGGCAGGCCGGGCCAGTCGGGGTCGGGTTCGGAGGCGCGGGCGATGGCCAGCGCCGATGCACGGGCCGTCTCCAGGGCCTCGCCCTCGAAACTGTCGGCCGTGGCTACGCCAAGACGCCCGTCCACAAGGACGCGGATGACCGCAACGGCCTCCTCGGTCCCGACGTTCTGGTGAATGCGGTTGCCGGCGAAGCGCGTAAGGAGGGTGCGGCCGTCGGCAAGGAGGAGATCCGTCTCGTCGGCCTCACAGGCTTGGACGAAGGCTTGGCCGATGTCGAGCAGCCGCGCTTCGCGGGCGGCCACCGGGTTGCGCGCGGGCTTCGGCGTCATGACGTCACTCCCACCTGGACGTTGCGGAACCGAGCGGGGGCCACGCCGTGACCCACGCGGGCGGTCTGGCCGGGCTGCCCTTTGCCGCAGTTCGGCGTGCCCCACAGACGCCAGGCCTCCGGCCCGCAGATGGCGTCGCACGAACCCCAGAACTGCGGGGTGATGCCGGTGTACGTGGCGTCGCGGTACACCTGGCCCAGACGCCCGTTCGTGATTTCCCGGCACATCTCGGTGCCGAACTGAAAGTTCAGACGCTTGTTGTCGATGGACCAGGACCGGTTGGTTACCAGAAGCAGGCCGTCGTCGGTATCGGCGATGAGGTCGTCCAGCGTGCCGGCGTTGCCGGGCAGCAGGTTAACGTTGGTCATGCGGATAAGCGGGATGCGGTTCCACCCGCTGGCGCGCATCGACCCGCTGGACGGGCGGTTGACGGCCGGGGCGGTCTCGCGGCTCGTCAGGTACCCGACGAAGCGGCCGGCCTCGACGATGGGCGTCGACTGGGCCGGCACGCCCTCGTCGTCGTAGCCGAAGGTGCCGAGGCCGCCCGCGCACGTGGCGTCGGCCACGATGTTCACCTGCTCGGACCCGTACGTGTAGGTGCCGAGTTTGTCGAGCGTCAGGAACGAGTCGCCGGCGTAGGCAATTTCCATGCCGAGCACGCGGTCGAGTTCAATCGGGTGCCCGCACGATTCGTGTACCTGCAGGGCGAGTTGGCCGCCGTCCAGGATGATCGTGCGCCGGCCTTCAGGGCAGGTGGGCGCGACCAGGAGGGCCTCGGCCTCGTCGGCCACGCGGGGCGCTTCGCCCACCAGGTCCATCGCCTCCACAAGTTCGTACCCCCCGGTGCCGAAGTTGCCGCGGAAACTGTTCGGATACGACCGGACCTGGAGGTCGCCGTCGGCGATGGCGGTGGCGGCGATACCCCCGCCCGTTTGCACGATCTGCTGTTGGATCCGGGCTCCCTCCGTCGAGGCGAAGTCCTGGTCCGTGATGAACGCCGAAAAGAACGCCTCCGCCAGTTTAATGTTGGGGCCCGTCATGGCCTTCGTGGCCCGGACGAGGAGGTCGAGCTTGTCTTCCAGGGGGACGGCCAACGGGTCCTTGGTGAACGGCGTGTCGTAGCGGTCGTGGGCGGGGTCGACCGGGGCAAGTTGCACCGGGTCGGTTTGGGCGGCGGCGCTGGCCCGTGCGATGGCCACCGCTTGCCGGACGGCGTCTTCCAGGGCCGCCTCCTCGATCCGGTGCGTGCCAAAGAAGCCCCACGCCCCGTTCACGATGACACGCACGCCAAGGCCGGCCGACTCGCTCCGCGCGATGTGTTCGGGCCGGCCGTTCTTGACGGCGAGCCGTTCGGTGCGGTCGCGGCGGATGCGGACGTCGCCGTACGACGCCCCGGCCTGTTCCATCAGACCCACCGCGCGTTCCAAGAGCGCTTCCACGGGACACCTCCTTACTTGGCAAGCAACGGCCGAGTATAGACTGAGCCGCGTGGCCGGACAAGGCCGTTTCCATCCATCCGTCCGCCGGTGGCAGAGAGAATGCGGCAGCCGCGGACCGGCGATGGTACAATCCTCCCACGCCGTCGCCCGACACACTCGGAGCCACGATGCCCGACCTTGGCCAACACATTTTCGTTGCCCCGCTCCTGCCGCCGGTCTGGACGGTGGCGGTGGTGGCCGCCTTACTGGTGGCGGCCGTGGTGGCGGTGTGGCGGTGGCCGGCGGGCCTGTCGCCGGGCCGGCGGGCCGCCCTGCTGGCGCTGCGGCTGCTCGTGATCGGGGCGGTGGCGTGGCTGATCGTGCAGCCGGAGGTCCGGTGGCGGTCGCGGCGGAACGTGCCGGCCGAGGTGGCCGTCCTCCTCGACGCGTCGCGCAGCATGGGCATTCGCGATGCCGGGCCCGAGGCCGACGTGACGCGTGCCCAGGCGGTGCGCGAGGCGGTGGCGGCATCGGCCGAGGCCTTTGCCGCCCTCGCCCCGCGGGCCGCCGTTCGGCCGTACGCCTTCGGGTCGCGTGCCCGGCCGGCGGATACCTTGGCTGCGGAACCTGCCGACCCGCGGACCGACCTGGCCGAGGGCCTGCGGGCGGTTGCCGGCCGTAGCCGCGGCGTCCAGGGGCCGTTCGCCCCGAAACTGGCCGCCGTCGTCGTCGTGTCGGACGGTTGCGCCAACCGGCGGCCGGGCGACGCGGTGGCCGTAGCCCGTGACCTCGCGCGGCGCGGCGTGCCCGTCCACACGGTTCTGGCGGGAAGCCCGGTTCCGACGGAGGGAACCCGCGACGTGGCTGTGCGCGGCGTGCGGGCGCCCGACCGCGCGTTTGCGGGCAACCAAGCCGAGGTCCGCGCCACGGTGGCGGCCCTTGGACTCGCGGGGACGACCGTGGAGGTGGTTCTGTCGGTCGACGGCGAGGTGGCCGACCGCCGCCGGCTGACGCCGGACGCCCCGCGGACGGTGGACGAGATCGTGTTCGCGCCGCGGCTCGAGAAGCCGGGGCCCGCCCGGCTGTGCCTCTCGGTCGAGCCGGTCGAGGGCGAACGCGTGACCACGAACAACCGGGCCGAGACGACCGTCCGCGTGGAGCAGGGCGGCATCCGGGCCCTCTACCTGCAGGGCCGGCTGAGCCCGGAGGGCAAGTACCTGGCCCGGACCCTGGCCGACGCTCGCGAGATCGACCTCGAGCGCCGGCTCCTCGTCGGCAAGGCGCCCGGCCCGGCCGCCCCGAAACCTGCTGACCTCGAGAGCGTTGACGTGCTGATCGTGGGCGACGTGCCGGCGGCCGCTCTCCCGCCCGAGACCATCGCGCGGGTGAGGCAGCGCATCCGCACCGGGGAGCTCGGGTTGCTCATGCTGGGCGGCCTCGACGCCTACGGCCCGGGGGGCTGGGCCGGCGCGGAACTGGCCGACGTCTTGCCGTTTGGCATCGAGGCGTCGCATGGGCAGGTAAAGGGGCCGCTCACGTTTCGCCTGACCAAGGAGGGGGCCCGGCACGCGGTGTTCCGCGGCGACAGGGGCGGGGCGTTGCCCGCGTCGGCGCTGGACAGCCTGCCGGCGCTGCCCGGTGCCAGCGAGGTGGGAGCGGTTCGTGCAGATGGCCGGGTGCTGGCCAACTCGGCAGAAGGCGCGCCGCTGCTGGCCGTGCGGACGGTTGGGGAGGGCCGGGTGGCCGCCGCCACCTGCGACACCACCTGGCCGTGGGCCTTGGCCACCGAGAAGACCGGCGGCCCGGCGATGCATCGGCGCCTGTGGCGCCGGGTGGTGGTGTGGCTGGCCCTCCGCGACGGCCCGCCCGGCGATGACTTCTACGTCATGACCGACCGGACGCAGGTCGTGCTGACGGACCGCGAGCGGCCGCCCCAGGTTTTGGTGACGGTAGGCGTGCGGGGCGACGAGCCGCCGGGCGTCCGCGTCGAGGGGCCGGCGACGGCGACCGTCGCGCTGGTGCGCCGGCCGGGTGCAGACGCGTCGCAGGCGGAGTATCGTGGGATGGCCCGCCTCCGCGAGGCCGGCACGTACACGGTGGTGGCCGAGGGCACGGTTGCCGGCGAGGCGAGGCGTGCCGAGGCGCCGGTGACCGTGCGGGAGCACGATTTCGAGTTCGCCTCGCTACTGGCCGACGCGGACCGGCTCGGGCAGGTGGCCCAGGCGGGTGGCGGGACGGCGTGCGGTCTGGAGGGGTTGCCGGACCTGCTCACCGAGCTGGCCGGGTGGGTCCAGCCGCAGCACGTGCCGGCCGAACGCCGCGTGTCGCTGGCCAAGGGACAGGTGTTTCTGGCGGTGATCGTGGCCCTGATGGCGGCGGAGTGGCTGGTAAGGCGCCGATGGGGGCTGGCGTGAATCGATCTCGGAATGCGGATTCCGAATGCCGGAGTCGCGGGTTCAAATGGATGGAACAGCCCATGCGCCGGACGGCATCGGAGGTCGCCGGCCACGACCCGGAAACAGGCTTGAGCAGAGGGAGTCGAACCATGCCGTCAACCCGACGCCGATTCCTGGAGCAGTCCGCCTCGCTGGCCGCGGCCGGTGGGGTGATGGCCTTCGGGGCAACCCAAACCAGCGGAGGTGATGCTGTGACGCCCGTCTCGGCCGACCAGTCGTACACGGTGCATCCGATCGGTTATGTGCAGAAAGAGAAAGACGGGCCCGCGCGCATCGTTCTCTTCGAACAGTACGCGAAGGGGCTGCTTGGCCTGGCGGGGTGGTCGCACCTGAACGTGTTCTGGTGGTTCGACAAGAACGACACGCCCCAGAAGCGCGGGATCCTGCAGGTGCATCCCCGCGGCAACAAGAAGAACCCGCTGACAGGCGTGTTTGCCACACGGTCGCCCGTGCGGCCGAACCTCATCGCCCTGACCGTCTGTAAGATCGTGTCGGTCGAGGGGCACACCGTCACGGTGGATAACATCGACGCCTTCGACGGCACGCCGGTGCTGGACCTGAAGCCGGTGATTCCGCCGGATGCACCGAAGGGCGGCGTGGGCGTGCCCAACTGGGCTCGCGGCGGGCCGAAGAAGGAATAGCCCTTCGGTCGGGGGCCAGGGGGGGCGGTTTGGCGCGGCGTGTTGCGTTGCAGTGCCCCTTTTGCCTTGAATTCCCCACTTAAGCGGATACACTTCTAGGTTGGACCCGGCGGCTGGCGGTCCAACGGGAGGACGCGGTCATGGCGAACGTCTATCAGGGTCGGCTGGTGGCCGGCGAGCACCGGTTTGGCGTGGTGGTGTCGCGGTTCAACGAGTTCATCACGGCCAAATTGCTGGCAGGGTGCCTCGACGCGCTCGAACGGCACGGGGCGGATCCGGACGCGGTGGACGTGGCGTGGACGCCGGGGTCGTGGGAAATCCCGCTCGTGGCCCGCAAAATGGCCGATAGCGGCCGGTATGCCGCCGTCATTTGCCTCGGGGCGGTCATCCGGGGCGGCACGCCGCACTTCGACTACATCGCAGCGGAGGTGTCGAAGGGCGTGGCCCAGGCGTCGCAGGCGACCGGCGTGCCGGTGGTTTTCGGCGTCATCACGACCGACACGATTGAGCAGGCCATTGAGCGGGCCGGTACGAAGGCGGGCAACAAGGGCGCCGATGCCGCCGCCGGCGCCATTGAGATGGCCAACCTTCTGGACGGACTTCCCGGCAAGTAGACGTGCGGGGCAAACGGATTTGCGGGGCCCAGGTGAACGGGCAGGCACACCCGGTGCGGGGGGGGTAACGACGCACGCTGCGGTTGCCGGCCGAACGGCCTGGGCTCACGCTGTGTTTAGGGCGGTCAAACCCCATGAAGCGACGTGAACGGGCCCGCCAGATTGCCCTCCAGGCGTTGTACCAGATGGACGTGTGCGGCGAGGAATTCGGCGCGGCCGCGGTTGCGTTTTTGCGCGACGGCACGCGCGACCCGCAGGTGTACTTTTTTGCCCGCCGGTTGACCGAGGGTACCTGGCCGTGGCGCGAGGAAGCCGACCGCCTCATCGAAGAGGCCGCCGAGCACTGGCAAATGCCCCGCATGGCCGCCGTCGACCGCAACATCCTGCGCCTGGCCACCTGGGAAATCTGCCAGGCCCCGGACATCCCCGAACGCGTTTCCATCGACCAGGCCATCGAGTTGGCCAAGGCGTTCAGCGCGGGCGAGGCGCCGGCCTTCGTCAACGGTGTGCTGGACCGTGTGCTGCATCTGGCCCGGGAGGAGGGGTTGCTGGCGAGCCCGGCCGAGGCAGATGAGGCCGAGGCAGATGAGGACGAGGCAGATGAAGCGGGCGAGGCAGATGAGGACGAGGCCGATGAGGCGGGCGAGGTCGCCGAGTAACCGGCAGGACCGCCTCGGGGCGGAATGCCTAACCACGACGATGCGCACGGAGTAACGGTATGGTCTTTAAGAAGTGGCTGAGCAAACTGTCGTCCGGGTTGGCGAAGACGCGGTCGAAACTGGCCGACGGCGTGCGCGACCTGTTCCGCGTTGGCCGCAAGGTCGATGCCGACTTCCTCGACGAACTCGAAGAAACGCTTATCCTGGGCGACGTGGGTGTGGCCACTACGATGCGGATCATCGCCGACCTGAAGCAACGGTACAGCGACCGCACCATCGGCCCGGACGATGACCTGCTTGGTATTATCAAGGAAGACCTGAAACAGGGCTTTGGCGAGGCCGACCGGTCCCTGGGCGTTAACCCGGACGGACCCACCGTTGTGATGGTGGCGGGGGTGAACGGCAGCGGCAAGACAACGGCAGTGGCCCGGCTGGCCCGGTTGCTGCTTGGCCGGGGCCATGGGGTGCTTCTGGCTGCCTGCGACACCTTCCGGGCGGCGGCCGAACGCCAACTCGGCATCTGGAGCGAGCGCGTCGGTGCCGACATGATTCACCACCAGAACGGGGCGGACCCGGCAGCCGTGGCGTACGACGCCGCCGAGGCCGCCGCGTCGCGCGGCGTGGACTACCTGCTCGTTGACACGGCCGGTCGCCTGCACACGCAGGACCACCTGATGCGCGAACTCGGGAAGATCCGCAAGGTGCTCGGCAAAAAAATACCCGGGGCCCCGCACGAGGTGCTTTTGGTGCTCGACGCCACCACCGGCCAGAACGCCGTGGCTCAGGCCAAGCAGTTCGGCCAGGCCATTGACGTGACCGGGGTGTTCCTGGCGAAACTCGACGGGACGGCCAAGGGGGGCATCGTGCTGGCCATCCGGAAAGAACTGGGCATCCCGGTCAAGTTCGTGGGGCTCGGCGAAGGGCCGGATGACATCGCACCGTTCGACCCGGACACGTTCGTCGAGGCTCTCTTCGGCGGCGACGAGCAGGGCGGGTAAACCGCATCGCGACGCCCGAAGCGCGGCTTGGCACCATGATGCGGGAACCAGGCAAGCACGTCTAAGTAGCCTCAGGTACGTGTGTGGCGGTTGATGGGCGGCGGGTCGCCGCAGGCGGCACGACATGGCGGTCGCAAGCGCGGTGGGGTCGCCGGTCCCACCACGCATGGCGTACGTAAGTCCGCTTAGGCCCTTGACGCCGCGGCCGGCGGGGTCTAAAAAGGTATATGCACCGGGGGTCGGAGGCGGGAGCCTCGGCTGGCCGGATCCGTTGCCCAGCAAAACCCCATGAGAGGAGATACGATGAGCAAACCCGAAGACCGCAAGAAAGTCATCGACCTGTTGAACCAGGGCCGGGCGGCCGAACTGACCGCCATCATGCAGTACATGGCCCACCACTACGAACTGGAGGACGCCGACTACGGCAAACTCGCCAAGACCATGAAGATCGTTGCCATCGAGGAGATGAAGCACGCCGAGCAACTTGCCGAACGCATCCTCTTTCTCGAAGGCACCCCCACCTCCAAGCCCGACGGCGAGGTTGTCAAGGGCCAGGACATTCCCGGGTTGCTCAAGACCGACGTGGCCCTCGAACAGGGCGCCGTGGACATGTACAACGCCTCGGCCATGGCGTGTGCGAAGGCCGGCGACCACACCTCGAAGCGGCTCTTCCAGCAGTTGCTGGCCGATGAGGAGGCCCACCTCGGCGAGTTCCAGAACGTCCAGGCCCACCTCGAGAAACTCGGCGACGTCTACTTGGCCACGCTGACCGGCGGCGAAGCCGAATAGCGGACTTACTGCGGATAAGACCCCGGCCGCCTGGCCGATACCGGGCGGCCGTTTCTTCGCAGCCGATGCACGACGGGTCGGACCCGGCCTTCTGACGGGCGCCGGCTGAACACGGAGGCATGCCATGGCAGACGCAACGGTACCCATCGACTGGCTTAACAAGGGCCGCGCACGCGAACTGACCGCCGTCCTCACCTACATGGCCCAGCACTACGAACTTGACGATGCCGACTTCGGCAAACTGGCCGACATCGCCAAGCAGGTCGGCATCCAGGAAATGAAACACGCCGAGGACTTCGCCGAACGCATCCTGTATCTCGGGGGCGAGCCGGGCACCAAGCCCGACGGCGACATCAAGAAGGGCCTGAGCCTACCCGAGATGCTCGAGGCGGACATCGCCCTCGAAAACCAGGCCGTGGCCATGTACAACACGGCGGCCCAGGCGTGTGAAGACGCCGGCGACCACACGACTGCCCAACTCTTCATCCGCATCCTCGCCGAGGAAGAGGGACACGTGGACCTCTTCAGCAACATCAAGGCTCACCTCGATGCCCACGGCGACGCGTATCTGGCCACACTCATCGGCAAGGCGGCCGACGAGGCGGGCGACTAGGCGGCCCCAGGTACGTGGTGTGCGGGTGACGCGCGGCGGGTTTCCGCAGGCGCCGCGACATGGCGGTCGCAAACGCGGTGGGTACGCCAGACCCACCGCGCAAGACGTATGTAAGTGCGCCTGGCGGTTTGGGCAGGGGTGCGGTGCGGCCGGCACGTGGCGCGCCGCGTCCATGCCGCATCCACCACAAGGGGAGGGCCCATGATCGTCTCCGACCTGTCGTCCATCGAGGGCCGCCGGTACCCCGCCCGCCGCCGCACCCAGAACCTTGTCGGCGGCCCGGCGCCCGTCCAGTGCGAGCACTTTGCCATGGGGTACGTTACCCTGGACCCCGACGGCGGGCAGGTGCCCTGGCACGACCAGGAGAGCGAGGAAGTGTACTTCGTGGTCAGCGGCACGTGCGAGATGTGCCTGGGCGACGAGCGACAGACGCTAAGCGGCGGCCAAGCGGTTTTCATCCCGCCCGGCGTCTTTCATCAGATTACGAACGTGGGTCACGAGCCCGCCGTCTTCCTGTACGTGTACGGTCCGGCCGGCGACGTGGACCACTGGAAGCAGGAACTGGCCGGCACGCTGCCGAAGGCCGGCGTCGATGTGCCGCCGTTGCCCACGGGCGCCCGGCCGCAGTGCACCGAGAAACCCGAGGCGTAATCGGCCTGGGGAATTGGTCCGCTGTCGTTACGCCTTCTCCCTTGGCGGGAGAGGGGACGAAAAGAACGTTTGCCCCGAGGTGCCCCCATGGCCGAGACCGAATCCCTTGGCATCATCCTGAACGGCGTCACCGGGCGGATGGGCACCAACCAGCACCTGGTCCGGTCGATCCTGGCCATCCGCGAGCAGGGGGGTGTACCGACGGTCGACGGCCGCACCATCGTCCCGGACCCGGTCCTCGTGGGCCGGAACCCCGACAAACTCAAGGCCCTCGATGCCCAGTTCGGCCCGCTCCGGTGGACCACCGACCTGGACGAGGCCCTGGCCGACGACTCGCTGCCCGTGTACTTCGACGCATTGTCCACGTCGCTTCGCGCCGCGTGCGTAAAGAAGGCCATCGCCGCCGGCAAACACGTGTACTGCGAAAAGCCGACCGCCACCGCCGCCGACGAGGCCTATGAGTTGTACACGCTGGCGCGCGACGCCGGCGTCAAGCACGGGGTGGTCCAGGACAAGTTGTGGCTGCCGGGCCTCGTGACACTGAAGCGCCTCATCGACGAGGGGTTCTTCGGCCGCATCCTTTCGGTCCGCGGCGAGTTCGGGTACTGGGTGTTTACCGGCGAGGACCCGGACCAGCCTGGTCAGAGGCCGTCGTGGAACTACCGGGCCGAGGACGGGGGCAGCCTCATCGTCGACATGTTCTGCCACTGGCGGTATGTCCTGGACAACCTATTCGGCGAGGTCCGTTCGGTGGTGTGCCGGGGCGCAACGCACATGCCGCGCCGGCGCGACGAGGCCGGCCGGCCGTACGAGTGCACCGCCGACGATGCGGCCTACGCCATCTTCGAGGTCGGCGACGGCATTGTCGTCCAGATGAACTCGTCGTGGTGCACACGCGTCAGGCGCGACGACCTGCTCGTGCTCCAGGTGGATGGGACGGACGGCTCGGCTGTGGCGGGCCTGCGCGACTGCCGGGTCCAGTCGCTCGCCAACACCCCCCGGCCCGTGTGGAACCCGGATGTGCCGAACCCCGTCGATTTCTGGCAGGGATGGGAACGCGTCGACCCCGACGCCACGTTCGACAACGCCTTCAAGGCCCAGTGGGAATTGTTCCTGCGGCACGTGGCGGCCGACGAGCCGTTCCCGTGGGACCTCCTGGAAGGCGCCAAGGGCGTACAACTGGCCGAGGTCGGCCGACAGGCCTGGCACGAGAGGCGATGGCTGGACGTACCGGCCCTGGCGCCGTAGACTAACGTCCTAAGGTGGTTCCGGAGCCCGTCGCGGCAGCACCCGGATGCGGGCGGGCCTCGGCGAGCGGTTTGCCATAGGATGGACCAGCCAGGGAGGCCAACCATGTCCGCACACGAGCACGCCGGACCCGATGCACCGCACCTGCACTGTTGCTGCGGCGGGGAACGTTGTGACCCGGGGGGCGTTTCGCGGCGCGACTTTCTGAAGGCTACCGGCGTGGCGTTCAGTGCGGCCGCCATGGTTGGCTGCGCCTACGAGGCCGTCCGCAGTGCCGCCACCATGGCTCCGACCGCGACGCCGCGGGTGCCGCTCGTTGTCAAACCCGTCCTCTCATACGCCACGTACAAGCCGCGGCCAAAGAGGAGTTGGCGGCCGTGGGGCGGTATCCAGACCCAGCAGGACGCCGACGCCGAACTGGGGCGCATCCAGGGCGAGCTGAACGCCCTCAAGGCCGCGGCCGATTTCCCCGTCGAGTTCCTGCCTGTTTCCGGCGTCCGCAACCCGAATGAGTTCCAGGCCCTCGGCGACCTTGCCAAGGCCGACGCCGTTATCATCTACGCCGCAGGAGGGCCGCAGAGCACCTTCAAGGCGGCCGTCGATACCGGCAAGAACGTCGTCTTCTTCCTTCGGCATCGGTCCGGGCCGCTGTACCTGTGGTACGAGATTATCTCGCCGCGGTACCTTCGGCAGCACACCGACTCGCTGAAGACCGTGGGCGTGGATTACACCGACGTGGTCGTCGATTCCCAAGACGACATCGCGTGGCGGCTGCGGTCGCTGTGCGGCCTGAAGAATACGCTCGGGTCCAGCATCGTCTGCATCGGCGGGCCGGCCGGTTGGGCCACACCGGACGCACCCGACCTGACGCGGGCCAAGTGGAAGATGGACCTCCAGACCGTCGAGTACAAGCAACTCGGCGAGATTATCAAGCAGGCCAAGGCCGACGAGGGTGCCATGAAACGGGCACGCGACCGGACCGAGGCGTACCTGAAGGACCCGGCCGTCAGCCTCGAAACCAAGAAGGAGTACGTCGAGGGCTGCTTCATGCTCGACGACATTTTCCGAGGCCTCATGGCCAAGGCCGGCGCCAAGGCGATTACCGTCAACGCCTGCATGGGCACCATCATGCAGGTGGCCGACGCCGTGGCCTGCCTCACGCTGTCAACGCTGAACGACGACGGATACCTGGCGTTTTGCGAATCGGACTTTGTGGCCATCCCGGCCGGCATCCTGATGGCGAACATCACGGGGCAGCCCTCATTCCTGAACGATCCCACGTATCCGCACCACGGCATGACAACGCAGGCCCACTGCACGGCGCCGCGGCGGATGGACGGCAAGACCCTGGAACCCGTCCGCGTCGTCACGCACTTCGAGTCGGATTTCGGGGCCGCCCCGAAGGTCGAATTCCACAAGGGACAGGTCGTGACGAATGTTCT
>Ga0272441_10001187_pt1 | contig 55733 bp, 31 predicted proteins | sample SSMProp6N_FD_193582 | JGI IMG/M metagenome (GOLD analysis project Ga0272441, IMG submission 193582) | Marine sediment archaeal communities from Little Sippewissett salt marsh, Falmouth, MA, United States - SSM-Prop-6N | ecosystem: Environmental > Aquatic > Marine > Wetlands > Sediment ...
CCGCCGGTCTGCACCCATTCGTAGGTCAACGACTGCCCTTCCGGATCCGTGCCACTGCCGGCCAACTGGACCGACGCACCCTCATCGACCACCTGGTCGAAGCCGGCGTCGATCTCCGGTCCGCGGTTGAACCGGGAAACCTGGAGATTGTCGAAGTGCGACTCGGCGTGGTCCGCACCCAGGCCGATTTGTCCCTCGTTGACGGGCTCATCGAAGGAGGTGGAGACCTTCTCGACGCCATCGACGACAAGGGAAACGTCGCCCCCGTCGATCCGGACATTCATGTTGTAGGAGGTATCGGTATCGATGCGCTCGTTGAGCCGCACATCGTTGTGCCATTTGCCGTTGTAGTGGCCGATCGTCCAGTAGTCCGCCCCGGTGCGTGCGCCGGCGAACTTGAAGTCCTTCGGGCTGTTGTAGTCGAAGACGACGAAGCCGTTTTCGTACTGGCCCTTGGCATCGTGGGCGACCATATCGACTTCGATCTCAACCGCGTCAGGAAGCGGCTCCTCGAAGCTCAGGACGGCCACGCCGGCGTCGCCGGTCCGCGTCAGGCCACTGATCTCGAAGCCGCCATCGGCCACGTCCCAGTCGCCACTGACCGGGTCAAACCCGTCAGCCTCGCCGTCGGTGAAATCTTCCGCGTATGGGAAGGCAACCGGCGTGGGGCCGACCGGGCTGACGACGACCTGCATGACGTCGGTATGGACGGCGTCGCCATCGTCAACCTCGACCTCGAAGGTGAGCGTCGTGGGCTCCCGCACGTCGGGTGAGGTGAACGTCGGCTGGCTCCCCTGCGCGTCACTCAACTCAACATCCGGCCCACCGGTCTGCCGCCAGGCGTAAGTCAGATTGTCCTCAATATCGGGATCCGAACTGCCGGATGCATCGAGGGTCACCTGGGTCTGCTCATTGACAACCTGGTCAGCACCGGCGTCAGCGGTTGGCCCGTGATTCACAGGGTCTACCGTAAGAGTGACGGTATCCGTCTGGACGTTCTCACCGTCGCTGACCTGCACCTCGAACGTCAGCTCGGTGGGTTGCTGCACGTCGGGCGTGACCACGGTCGGACTGGCCGCCGACGTGTCCGAAACCTCAGCCACCGGTCCATCCACCTGTCGCCAAGTGTACGTAAGGGCTTCGTTCTCCGGATCCACCGCGTTGGCCGCCAGGCGCACCGTGGTCCCCTCGTCGACAGACGGGGTGGCATCGGCCGTCAGATCGCCGTGCATCGAAGCGTCGTATCGTCCGTCGTCGTAAGTCACATCGTGCCAGGCAGCGCCATCCAACGAATCAGGCGAGTACAGGGCGCGGGTATCTTTGTCCGCGGTCCATTCACCGGGAGAGTAATCGCTGTCGTACCGGGCGTTGTCGGACACGCGCAGGCCATGAATCTGCCCGGTAAACGACTGGGACGCATTGAATCCACCGCCCACCGAATCCTGTTCCTGGCCGAGGACAGCGCCGCCGTCGTCCACGTCGAGCGGCCCGCCTTTGACGTGAAACTCATGCTCGAACCCGCCGTCGACGAAGAGCCTGACGCTCCTACCTTCGCGCACAAGAGCCAGTTCGTGCTCCACGCCTTCGCTCAACACCGGGCTGGTCGTTCCCACTTTCGCATCGTGGAAATGCAGCGTGACCCGACCCTTGCCATCGGTGTGAAGCAACAGCTCGTTGGCCCACTTGCCGTCACCATTCGCCAGCGACACGATCGACTGCACCTTGTCAGGATCGGCGTCGCGCGTCACTTTCAGTTCTATCGTGAAGTCGTCGAGATCGTCGAACACCTCGTTCGGAACCGAGACATACTCATCGGTGTTGCCACCACGGAAGGCCAGGCTGCTATCCGCCTCCAGCGGCTCTCCGTCGGCGGTCTCCAGATCGGTTGAGATCAGAGGCGCATCGTTGTCGCCATTGACCGTCACACTCACCGTATCGGTGCTGGTGTGATCGCCGTCACTGACCTGAACCTCAAAGGTGAGGTCCGCGGTCTCGGTGATGTTCGGTGCGGCGAACGTAGGTTGAGCCGTGTCAGCATCGCTCAACTCGACCTCCGGGCCGCCCACCTGCCGCCACGTGTAGGTCACGTCCGAATCTCCGCCTGTGCTGCTCTCGGCGGCGCTCAACGCAACGACATCGGTCTCCGCAACAACCTGGTCCGGTCCGGCATCAGCCGTGGGCCCCACCGGGTCCACGTTGACCTCGACAGTCTCCGTGCTCGTGGTCTGCCCGTCGCTGACCTCGACCTCGAACGTCAGCGTGGCCGGCTCGCGGACGTCAGGCGCCGTGAAGGTGGGCTGAGCAGCATGGGTGTCGCTCAGCTCCGCCTCCGGGCCACCCGTTTGCGTCCAGTTGTACGTGAAGTTCTCGGTCGACACGCCGTTCAGTGGCGTGACCGAGAAGTCATCGACATGGAGGTCGGTCTTGTGCCACGTGCGAAGGCCGACGTTCTGGTGCTCAAACTCTCCATGCTCGACTTCGAAGTACTTCTCGCCATCGATGGAGAGACTGAAGACATCGTCTTCGACCCGAACGGTGAAATCACGCTGAACGTCGTGCCAGTCGCCGTCGAAATCGACGGCTTCGATCACGGACTCGTGGTTGTGATCCCAGCGGCGGAGCAGGAGGGAACCGTCATGCCCATACCCGGGATCGTACTGCACGCTGTAGCCGCTGACCTTGTCCGTATCCTGCGCAAGCCACACGCCGAAGCCATTACCCTGCTCGATGCGCGCCGTGAGGCTGACCTCGAAATCCTCGTCGGGGATCTCCTTGAGCCAGATGCGGTTCTCGCCGTTCTTCAGGTCGCACAACTCGCCGTCGACAACGTCCCAACGGCCACGCGTGACGTTCCAGTCGTCCAGGTCGGCGTCGTCGAACGTGTAATCGATCGTGTCCCCGGCACCCTCGATACCGATGCTCAGCGTGACCTCGCTCAGCTCATCGACAGTCAGCGCCTCCGGAATATCCAGCGTCCACTCCGGCTCCGGCGGCTGGTACACCGCGGCCACAGCCCCATCGGCGAACTGCACGGTCTCGATGTTGCTGTGGTTGATCGTGAAGGACTTACCCTCGCCCATGTTGACCACGATCTGGCCGGCGCGAACCTCGGCGTCACTCGACTGATACGCACTCAGATCGATCGTGTCGTTGTCCTCTCCGCCATCGACCGTGTAGACGTCCCGATCCTCGGCTTCCGCGAAGTTGAAGGTATCATCGCCCGTGCCGCCGGCCATGACGTCGTTCCCGCCACCGGCGATGAGGTAATCCCGGCCACCGCCCCCATCGAGAACATCACTGCCCTCGCCGCCGTCCAGCACGTCATTCCACTCACCGCCGCTGATCTGGTCGTCACCAGCACCGCCCACCATGTTGTTGATGTTGCTGTTACCGGCCATGACGTCGGCGTCACCGGTACCGACGTACGTCACACCCGAGATCTGCGGCCCCAGAGAACGGATCTGCTCAGGCGTGAGCGCATCCTTGGCGTCCGTGGAGAACTTTCCGAACCAGTAGGAGTTTGGAATCGTGGCCATCTGCTCCGGCGACACGTCGGGAATGCGGTCGGCGGGGAGATAGCGAAGCTCCTGGTAGGACAGATCCTGAACCTGGTCCGTCGTCAGCCCCTCACGTTGCGAGGGCGTCAGATACCCGATGCTGACCTTCGTGGTGTCGAGAGCCTGCACCTGCTCGGTCGTCAGCGCCTCACGCGCCTCGTTCGGAATCCGGCTGAAGTGGTACGAATTCGGAATCGTCCCGATCTGCTCCGGCGTCAGTTCGTCGATCCGCTCCGCGCTCAGGTAGCGGAAGTCGTTGTAGGACAAGTCCTGAATCTGATCCGTCGACAACCCTTCGCATTGCGCCGACGTCAGGTACCCAATGCTCACGTGCGAGGTGTCCAACCCCTGCACCTGGTCCACCGTCAACGCCGCCCGGGCCTCCGCCGGTATCCGGCTGAAGTGATACGAATTCGGGATCGTCCCGATCTGCTCCGGCGTCAGTTCGTCAATCCGATCTGCGCTCAGGTAGCGGAAGTCGTTGTAGGACAGATCCTCAATCTGGTCGGTCGACAGATGGTCGCACTGCGCGGGCGTCAGGTACCCGATGCTGACGTTCTCGGTGTTCAGCGCCTGAACCTGTTCCGACGTCAAGGCCGCCCGAGCCTCGCTTGACATCCGGCTGAAGTGATACGAGTTCGGGATCGACGCGATCTGGTCCGTCGAAAGGTCATCTGCCTGATCGGTACCGAGATAACGGAAATCGTTGTACGACAGATCCTGAATCTGCTCCACCGTAAGCTGGTCAATCTGCTCGATCGTGAGATACCCGATGCTTACATGCTCAGTATCCAACGCCTGAACCTGCTCCGCCGTCAGCCCCGCACGGGCTTCGGCCGGGATCCGGCTGAACTCGTACGAGTTCGGGATCGTCTCGATCTGCTCCGGCGTCAACTCGTCAATCCGCTCTGCACTCAGGTAACGGAAATCGTGGTAGGACAGGTCTTGAATCTGGTCCGTCGACAGCTCGTCGCACTGCGTCGGCGTCAGGTATCCAATGCTGACGTGCTCGGTATCCAACGCCTGAATTTGGTCCGCCGTCAGCCCCGCACGGGCTTCCGCTGGTATCCGGCTGAATTCATACGAGTTCGGGATCGTCCCCACCTGCTCCGGCGTCAGATCATCGATCTGATCCGCGTCGAGGTAACGGAACTCCTTATAGGACAGGTCTTGAATTTGATCCGTTGACAGGTGGTCCCGCTGCGCCGGCGTCAGGTACCCGATGCTGACGTTCTCGGTATCCAACGCCTGTACCTGGTCCGCCGTCAGCCCCGCCCGAGCCTCCGCCGGAATCCGGCTGAACTCATACGAGTTCGAAATCATCCCCACCTGCTCCGCCGTCAGGTCGTCGATCTGATCCGCATCGAGATAACGGAAGTCGTTGTGCGACAAGTCCTGAATCTGATCCGTCGACAGGTGATCCCGCTGCGCCGGCGTCAGGTACCCGATGCTGATGTGCGCGGTGTCCAGCGCCTGGATCTGTTCCGCCGTGAACCCTTCACGGGCTTCGGCCGGTATCCGGCTGAACTCGTACGAGTTCGGGATCGTCCCCACCTGCTCCGCCGTCAAGTCGTCGATCTGGTCCGCATCGAGTTGGCGGAATTCCCGGTAGCTCAGCGAGTGAACCCACTCGGCATCGGCGGCTTGCGGCAGGTCAGCCGGGTCCACCGCGCCATCGCTGAACCGTGCAGTCTCGACGTTCTGGAAGTTGACGGAGAACGATTCGCCATCATCCATCGCCACGTCGATGCGGTCGCCGCTTTCTGCCAGCGAAGCATCGTCCTGACTGAAATGGCTCAGGTCGATCGTGTTGGCACCACCGCCGCCGTCAACGCTGTAGCTGGCCCCCGCCGTGGGTGACCCAAAGGCAAACGTGTCGTCGTGTGAGGATCCGATCACGGCCTCGACGTTCTCGATCTTGTCAGACCCGGCGCCGCCCCTCACCGATCCGGTTGTCAAATCAACCGTGATGGAATCGCTGGCATCCGAGAAATCGGCCGTGTCGATCCCCGCCCCACCATCGAGGCGGTCGTTGCCGGCGCCGCCCGTGAGAACATCATCCCCGTCCCCACCGTCGAGTCGGTCGTTGCCGGCATCGCCGGTGAGCACATCATCCCCGTCCTCACCGAACAAGTGATCGTTGCCAACCCCGCCGAACAACTGATCATTGCCCGTCCCACCGTGGAGGTGATCATTGCCGGCCAGACCGGACAGGATGTCGTCTCCGCCCTCGCCATCGACCTTGTCGGTGTGGTGTGTTCCGGTAAACGCGTCGTCGGCATCGGTGGCTCCGTCCAGCATCTCGCCCGTATCCGCATCCACCCATGTCGCGGAGAGCAGAATGCGTTGCTCGAGAGCCTCGATCTTCCCCTCCGCCTTCCTGGGCTGCCGGCCTTTTGCCTTGGCATTCTGGCCGTCGGCTGATGAACTGCGTTCGTTCTCGGGGGGCACATCTGCGTCAAAATCATTGTCGGTTGTCATGGCAAATCCACTTGCTGGGCCCGCATCGGCGCGGGCGGTTGTCCATCGGCCCTGCTCTGCTGTGGCAATGAACCTCTACTGCGCGACACAGAGTGCAGAAGTTGTCCGGTTTCGCTGCACGCGTGCATACCTGCACGCTCCCACCGCCGGTCTGCGGCCATGCGCTCGGCGCATACCCCAGCGCCCATGGTTGCGCTGCGGCGGCGTACCTGTGAGTTCATCGTCTGGCGACGTGCACGACTTCGCGGTTCGGAGCCACCGCGTAAGCGACAACGCCCTAAGTCCCTTCCCTTAAGGGAGCTACAACGATAGGCAGCTCGCAATCTTCCCAGAGTCCCTTTCCCCAACGCCTCCGCAACGTCTCGAAATCATGGGTGACCGGGAGAAGCGACGACAGTGGCCGCGTTCGTCGCGGCTAACACAGGCTCCCGAGCGCCGTGACCTGGCCGCGCCTTATCGGGCAAACCGGTGGCGCAAGCCCCTCTCACCGCACGCGATGTCTCACCGGCATCCCCCCGGCTGTTATTTCGGGATGGGCTCGGCGGTGAAGGGATCCAGAATCTGGGTCTCCAGTACTTCGCGACGCCACGTCCCGGGCATAGCCTCCATGGCCATGACGGGTTCGGCCCCGGCGACCTTTACCACCACGTCATCAACGTAGAAGTCGGAGTTGCCCCCCTGAGAGCAGAAACCCAGCATAGCCTCCGTTAGCTCACCCGCCCACACCGGCGTCATGGTCGTGCTCAGCTTCACCCAGCGAGTGTCGTCCACCATGATGGACGTGCCAGTCGTATACTGAAGATCCGTCGTCCTGAGGTAGATGACAGGCCGCAGGAAATCGGTCGTCGACCTCGTTCGCAACCAAGCCTCGATTTCGTATGTCTCGCCGTCCTCCACCCAATCGATCACAGACTGCACTGGGCCAGAGAACCAATCCCAGCGGCTGTAGGCGGCGAGACACGCAGAGCCTTCGTGCGGAGCCGTGCTAGATGACGCGATGTCGCAGTAGAAATCGGACCAATTGGCCGTCCCGCTCTCCATATCACCGTTGCTGAACAGGTTACCGGATTCCTCATCGACCAGACTCTCCAGAATGACGCTGTAGATGCGGACCGCCCCCCCCACCGTCGCCTTGCCGTACAGACGAACCGGCTGCGAGGCGTCGTTGACCAGATCGCCGTCGAGTTCGTCAACCAGCTTGAAGTTGCAGGTGGCTTCGTCCTGGATCTCATCTCCAGACCACGAATCGTTGTCGTACGCGGCGCGCCACCCCGAATCCCGGTTCAGCGTGAAAACCATCCAGTCCACGTAGGATTGGGCGGCGAAATCAGCCCTGACGGCGTCCTCCGTGAGGATCGCCGCTCGGTGCTCAACTCGCACCGACAACAGTGCGGATAGGCCGATAACAGTCACCAGCAACGCAACACCCAGCACGGCCACATAGATGCTTCCTCGACGCAATGGCGAGATGAGATTGTGCTTCGGCTTCTTCATTCTGCCTCCCCCTCCTCTTCAGCCGGATCGATCCAATCCTGCGTCCTGAAGGCCGAAAGTGTGATAATGAGCCGACCACCGCGCTTCACTTTGACCAAGATCTGCTTGACACCCGTCGGCGTCCCACTGGCGCTCAGATCAGCCGGATTCACCCAGTCCACGCTCACCTTGCGCCAGTAGTCTTCGTAGCCCGTGACAATCGAGCCATCCTTGTTCTGCGGCGGACTGGCGTTCCAACTGTCGTAATCGTCCACATCGTCAAACAGGCTCCGATCTCCGGTGAGACTCTCGCTGGCAACGAGGCCAAACGAATCGATGCCAGTGACTGGGTCGGAGTATGGCTGCTGCATGATCTCCGCCATCAAGTCTCGCGCAAGCAGAAGAGCGCGGCCGCGCTCGGCGAGCTTGTACTCCCCGCCACGAGCCGCCCCCAGAGTGTTCAACGCCGCCACGAGCGTCACGCCCACAACCAGCGTCGCGATAACGACCTCCACCATGGCGAAGGCGCGCGTTCGCCCCGCGGTCATCAGGACATCGGACCGTTGAGAGCGCATCAGTTGTTCCCTCCGACGCGCACACGCACGTAGTCAAAATAAGCGTCACTGTCCCAAGCTTGCACGGTCGCCCACCGATTGTCATCCGTGGACACAACCCTGTGGTAGATGTACGTGCCGATCTCGTCACCGTTGACGCGAACATTCACGGTGTCCAGATCCGGGTCAATCAACAGACGCAGCTGCACGAAGTTGTTCGGCAAACCGCCCACGCTCACCAGCGGCAGCGGCGTTCCGTCATCCCACTTGTGAAAAACCGTCAGCGTTTGCTTGCTGTCCTCCTGAAGCTGAAGAAAGGCAAAGATGGGAGCGACTCTGCCATCGCCCCAGTCCGCGTTGACCCAAAACACCGCCCCGTTCCCGCCCACCTTCTTGTCCCAGAAAGACACGTCCACCGTCGTCAACTCGGTGAAGTTGTTGTTCGGACACGTGTCCAGCGTCGCGTCCGCATTCCAAACACCGGCGCCCAGGCGACCCGAGTCGAACGACCCTCCGCCACGGCAATCCCAATCGCCGACGCCATCCCCATTGACGTCCAGAATCGTCGGGTCGGTGCTGAAATCCGCCTCCCAGAACGTGGAGAGCAGCTCCGGCGCGTTCAGCAACTGCCCCGAAGTCTGCACGCGCGACTCTGCATCGCTGCTGAGCTGGAGATCAATGTGCACACCGGTCAGATACTGCCGCGTGGCTGTCTGCGGCGGGCCGGGCGTGCTGTACTTCCCGTACACGTAGTACAGGCGTGCGAGCCAGTCGAAGTAGCCCCACGACTTGCCGGCGTCTTTCGTGTTGATGCCACCCGAGCCGCCGTCCTCGTCGTACATGATCCGCGCAGAGGGACCGCCGCCGCCGTGCTTCAGGACAATGCACAGCCCGGTGTCGGGGTTCACGTTCACGGTCTTGCCGTAGACGATTTCCTCCCATGCGTAATACGTGTTTAGATTCGCCTCGTCCATCACCTCTTCGTAGAGAACCGTGTCGGTCGGCGTGCGATCGGCTTTGGGCAGGCGGAGCTGCACGAGTGTCGTGTCCTCACGAGGACCATCCGCAATGACATACAGGAAGAGGCGCGTGACACGCCAGCTCACTGCGTCGTTCGGCAGCGAAGGCTCAAAGTACTGCCCCGGCCACTTGTCTTTCTCGACCTTGAAGCTCTTCGCCTCGCCGTAGACGTACCCGTGGCTGTCGAGCTCCACCTCGCCACTCTCGACGGGAGCGCCCACATACTCCTCGGCGATGGACTTGATGTCGTATCCAAACGAGAGCTTGTAAACTCCTTCCTCGACGGCGACCTCGGGGCCGGCGTTGCACTGGCGGGTGAGCGGGTCAGCGGCCGTTCCGGACCACGCATAGCGGATACGCTCCGAAACGCCGTCTCTATCGCGATCGGCGACCAAAAACGTGAGCGACCAGGCCGTGTGCTCGACAACCGCCTGCGCAGCCTGGAGGTCGGCCACGATCTCGTCGAGGATTCTCGCGCCGCCGAGCACCTGGCCGGCAGGGCAGTCTTCATTCGGCAAGGCGCGCGTGGCCAGGAGCAGCGCCGACGCCAGACCGGTCATGAGGATCGCCGCCACGGCCGTGCTGGCGACCAACTCGACCAGCGTAAACGCGCGCAGACGTGTCGTGACAAGCGTCTTGGCGTCCCAGCGGGTTGTTCGGGTGCTCATGATCAGCCCTTGCATTCGTCGATGGCGGCGAGCTCCACCCCGCCGCCAGTCAACGCCGTCAGGTCAATCAGTCGCCGGGCAATCAACCCGGCTCGGCAATCTCCAGCAGGACGGTGAGTTCGGAGACTTCGGTCTGTCCGGTATCCACGTCCAAAACGATCTTCCACTGCTGTCCGCGAGTGCCCACGACAACGGTGCCACCGCTAGCGGGAACGCCCCATCCATCAAATGTGACGCGAGTCTCGCCGTCGAAGTCCACCTTCACAATCTCGACCTCGTACGGCTCGTCGGCGAGCCACACTTCGTACGCACCGGCAGCGCGGTCGAGACTGCCGACGCCGCCGACCCGATACCGGTCGGTCGAGAGATCGAAGGCGATCACGCGCGTGACACTACCCGCGCGGGCGCTTCGCCTCGCGAGACTCAGATCATGCGCGACTCTGCGGGCCGCGGCGGCGACGCGCTGCCGCGTCAGGCTGCTCGAAAAACGGGGCACAGCCACGGCGGCCAGGATGCTCAGGATCGTCACGACCATGACCAGCTCGACGATGGAGAAGCTGCGCAAAAACGGCCGACCGCGCCAAGTGCGCGAAACAGGACTATCGATGGGCAACTCAACCATTCCGTCAGCCTCACGGTCACCAGACGACCGGGTGCGTCGGGCAATCGGGCTCGACGCCGCTTTGTGGACAGACCCCGCGGAGTGTTCGTGAGCGGTTTCGGCCGCCCGCGCACGCACCGAAGCCACTGTAGCTATTCATCGTCACGCGACACGCTGACCTTCGATTGCGTGCCCTGAACAGTTTATGGCGGCTCACGGGTATCGAGGCCGACGCCCCCCCCTGCCGGCCACCTTGGGCATTGGGCCACGCTGCGAGGCCTGGAGGTGACCGGCTGAGCGGTGTCTGCGTCGCCGGACGGCCCGAGCCTCGCAAGTTTGCTGAACCTACCGATAACTCTCCTCCGATCTAGCGCTATGGCCGCCCGGAGGCCGACTTTGGAAGACGACCGACGGTTTGGCCGTCGCCGGGGGCCTTGACATCTGGCCGAACCGTCACACTCGAGTGAGTTGAGCACATCATGACAACTGCTTACGGGCTACGGGATCTCAGCCCTGTCACCCGGAGGTGCACAGCTCGGCATCGCAGCCGGGGCCACCACCTGGTGGCGGTTCTCGTGTTGGCGACGTTGTCGGTACCGATGGCCACCGGCCAGACCACCCAGCCAGCCGGCAACTGGCTGGGCATCATCGCGGAACGGCTGATGCCCGAATTGCCAGACAAGCCGACGACAGACGCCACGAAGGCGGCCAAGGAGCAACCCGCCGCCGACGCCGCGGCGGACGCCGAGACCGACACTGAGGGACCTCCGGCGGTCGGTGTGACGCCGACCGGTCTGCTGGACGTCCATGTTCGGGACATGGCCATCGGAACGCTCCTCGAGCTCCTGAGCTACCAGGCACAAGCCAACATCGTCACGACCACGAGCGTCAGCGGGACAATCTCGGCGAACCTGTACGGAGTCTCGCTCGAAGAGGCGCTCGACGCTGTGCTCACGCCCAACCACTACGCCTACCGGATGTGTGGGAAGACCGCCTACGTCGGTACCGACGAGGAGATCAAGGCGATGCAGCCACCGCCCGCCACCCGCGTATTCAGGCTGCGCTACACTGCCCCGGCGGAGGCGGCGGCGGCGGTCACGTCGGTCCTGAGCGAGAACGCCATCGTCATTCAGAGCGGCGGGGAGGACGATGAGAGTGGCAGCAGCACGAGCAAGACGGTCAGCTCGGCGGGGACAGACTACATCATCATCACCGACTACGCCGATCGACTCGACGTGGTCGAGCAACTGCTGGCGCAGATCGACCGGCGCCCGCGCCAGGCATTGATCGAAGCCACCGTGTTGCGAGCGACGCTGAACGAGGGAAACCAGTTCGGCGTGGATTTCACGATGCTGGGCGGGGTCGACTTCCAGGATGTCGGCGGCACGAGCAACGCGTCGGCAGATCTGCGAACCGGGCAGCTTCCAGCAAACGACCTTCAGAGCACGACCTTCAACGTCAACACGAACTTCAACGGCGGCATGCCGGGTGGCGGATTCACCTTCGGATTAGTCAAGGACAGCGTGGGAGGCTTCATTCGGGCGCTCGAAGACATCACCGACGTCGTCGTCGTCGCGAATCCGAAGCTCATCGCGCTCAACAAGCAGCAAAGTGAAGTCATCGTGGGGCGGCGCGATGGCTACGTCACGACGACCGTGACGGAGACAGCAGCCGTCCAGACTGTTGAGTTCCTCGAAACCGGCACGCAGATCATGTTCCGCCCGATCATCAACGACGACTCGACCGTCCGGCTCTCCGTCCACCCCAAGGACAGCAACGGTGGTTTGACGGCGGCCAACCTGCCCTTTGAGGAAACGACCGAAGCCCAAGCGGAAGTGCTCGTGGATGACGGGGAAACGATCCTGATCGGCGGCCTGTTTCGTGAGCGAACGGTGAGCACGGAGAGCCAGATACCGCTGCTGGGTGACATCCCCGCCGCGGGCTTGCTGTTCGGCAATCGAAATGACCAGACGGTTCGCGAAGAGGTCATCATCCTGCTCACCGTGCACGTCATCGATGAGACGCAGGATGAGCAAGACCAGTATGCCGAGCTCATGGAAGACATCGAACGCATCCGTGTGGGCAGCCGACGCGGCCTGCTGGGGACCGGGCGCGAGCGACTGGCGCAAGCGCACTTCCACGAGGCGCTGAAGTGCCTCGAGGAAGGCCGCGTCGAGCGCGCTCTGCTGAATGTGCGGATGACGCTGCACAACCAGCCGAAACACCTCGCCGCCATCAAGCTGGAAGAGCAGCTTCTCGACGAGCGCTTCTGGGACGACGAAGGGACACGGATGCGCTCGTTTATCTGGGAATTGATCCGACCCGAAGAAGGTGTGGAAATGCCCTTCGATCGACCCCAACCCCAAGTCCAGGAAATCCTGCCCCTCTCTGTGGAGCAAGAGCCGAAACCATGAAGACACGTGCATTCCGGATGGCGCAAGTGCTCGGCATCGCAGCGAGCCTGACGATCCTCGAAGGCTGCGAGACCACGCAGGAGCGAGCCAGACAACAGGCTACGAAACGCTGGAATATCGCGCGGGCCGAGATCAAGGTGAAACTGGCTTCTGATCAGTTCGCGGCAGGAAACGTCGCGGCGGCCGCGGACGAACTGGCTGAGGCCTCGCGGCTCAACCCCGAACACCAGGAGTTCGTCCCCCTGCAAGCGCGCATCTGGCTGGCCCAGGGCAAGCTCGCGGCGGCTACTGAGTTGCTCGAGCAGTCGCGCCTCAACGGTGGCTCGCAACCCGAAACCGAGTACCTGCTCGGCATCGCTCGACAGCAACAGCAACGCTGGCACGATGCCCTGGCGTCCTTCCTGCGCGCCGCCGAACTCGACACTGACGAGGTCGCCTACGTCGTCGCGGCGGCGCAGACGTGGCTTCAGCTCGGCGAGCCGCTGGAGGCTCTTGCGCTTCTCACGGACAGAGTATCGCGGTTCGGATGGACCAATGCGTACCAGGCCGCGCTGGCCGAGTGTCACGAGCAGACCGGTAACTGGACGGCAGCGGCCTCCGCCTGGCAGCGTGTCGCGGCGGCGGCCCCGAACGACCTGGAAGTGCAGAATCGCCTGGCCGCAGCGCTCTACGGGGCGGAGCGCTACAGCGAGGCGAGCGATGTCCTTCAGCAAGTGCTCGACCAGGGGCAATCCCCGTCGACCAATCGATGGCGGCTGATGCTCGCCAAGTGCCTTCTGATGGATGCCCGCAGCGACGCCGCACGCACGCACGTCCAGGATGTGTTGCATGACGAGCCGGACAACGTCCGCGCCCTGCGACTGCTGGCGCGCTGCTGGGGCGAAGCCGGTGAATACTCGGTGGCCCTGCGCGCAGTCCGTCAGGCCCTCGCCATCGACGAAACAGACGCTGAAACGCTCGAACTTGCCGCCGGTCTGGCATGGCGAGCGGGTGAGCGACCAGCAGCCCGGGCCCTGGCCCGCCAGTTGGTCAACCACGACCCCGGAAACGCGGTCGCACGTCACATTCTTCAGGCATCCGGCTCATAACCAGAATCACGAAGCGACGAGCGACGAGGGTGGCGTTGGTTGGCTTATGGGATCCCGCCCGTGAGTTCCGCTGGGGGATTGCACCCCCCGAGTGCAACACAATGCCTGCAGACGATGAAAAAGACGAAGCCGATCGGACATCGATCGGCTTCGTCGGATGCGCTGCTGCATACCGGCATCACGCGGTGATGCACTGTTCTGGACTGCTAGTACGTGGTATACGCCTTGCCTTCGTCATCGTTCGTGGCGGTGTTCGGCAGGAGCTCGCCGGTGTCCTTGTTGTAGACCCAGCCCTCGCCGCTGGCCGCGTCCGGGGTCGGCGGGCTGGTAGCGGAGATGAGGACCTCGTCGGCTTTGTCCGTACCGGCGTTCTCACCCACCGGGCACGGCGGCATCGTCAACAGGTACGGACCGAACTTGTGCGTGTTGTCCTTGGTCGCATTGGTCCCGCCATTCACGTCCGTGTACAGAGTGAGTTGGTCCACGAAGCCCGAGGCGTCGGGCCCCGGGAACGCGTTCTTGTGCTCGGTCGCATACATGGTGATGGCGTTGCGGAGCGTGGACAGGTTCGCAGACAACGATGTCTGGCTGGCACCGGCCGAGCCCCGGCTCAGGCGTGGTACCGCGATGGCGGCCAGAATCCCAATGATCACGATGACAACGACCAGCTCAACCAGCGAAAAGCCGACCTTCTTACCTCTGGACAACATCATTTCTGCGACTCCTGTTGATGCCGGTGCCAAGCCTGAAGCAGGCGGTCACCCACGGCAGGTTCATGTGCGGGTTTCATGCCAGGGGTAGCATCGACCCGCTGCTGGCCGGTCTTTAGTATCTGTTGGGACAATCGGCCCGGCGCACCCCGCCTGCCCCGCCTACTCCGCCACCTCGGCCGGATCGACCGGCGGTGCAGGCGGCGATGGTGTTTCTGACGCCGCAGGCCCCGACGTTTTCGGACCCACTTCCAGTCTCAAGCGCACACGCTCGCCGGTGGCCGATGCCTCGAACACAACACAATCACGCTGCACCTCGACCAATACATGGCCATCCAGCCGCCCATGCAACGGCAACACGCGATCATCCACCACGGCCAGCGGAACAGCACCCGTCACCACCCCGCTTAGCGTGTGCTGGTCACTGAAGGCGACCGGCTGGCCCACCTTCTGCTGCTCAATCTCGGACGGCGGCGCTGACGGAGCCATCATGGGTTCCCGGAAGGCCCCGTTGATGAGGGGCGTCGGCCGGAACAGATCCCGACCCAGCTTGCTGATGTCTCCAGCCACGGACACGTAGCCCGTCGTTGTCAAGCGGGCGACGGCCTCGTCAATGCCAACCCACCCGGACAACGCACCGGAGGTCTCGCCCTCGCCGTCCTGTCCCGCTGCCGCCGGCGCAGGCCCGCCACGCGTGAGCCAGTCGACCCCGCCGATCAGTCCGGCGACGACCAGGGCGCCGACAAGAACGCGCTGTCGAAGTGTCAGGCGCTTCATGAGCTTTCTCCCTCGTCGCGCGACGACGGATCCGGCAATAGGTACAGCCGCACCGTCCATCCAAGCTCGCAGCTCAGCCCGGGCCCCATCGGCGAGCTCGTGATCGAACAGTCATGCAACACCTGGTACGGGTTCCGCTGCGCGAGGCAATCGAGAAACCGAATGAAGTCGTGGCTGCAACCCCGCCCCCCCATCTGCACATCGCTGACCAGGTAGGCCCCGCTGGCGGCGGCCGGCTTGGGGGCAACGCTCAGCAAATCCAGATTCGCTTCGCGCGCCATGTCCGTGATTTCTTGCAGCAACCCTGACAAAGTCCCCGCGTGCGGCACGCCGCCCACCTCGGCCTCGATGACTTCCTCAAGTTGCACCAGCTCCTGCTGCCGCTGCTCCAGCGTGACGATCTCGTCCTGCAACCGATGCTCCATCTCCGCCTGTTGGGCCGCCATGTCCTGGTAACCCGTCCATGTGCGCTGCCAGGGCACCACCACCAGCCACCAGGCAGCCACGCCGAACGCCACCAGCACACCCAGGCCGATCAAATCCACGTCATAGAGCTTGAGTTTCTTGCAGACAATCACGGCTGGTCCTCCCCGATCCGGCAATCCAGTTCAAAGGACACGGCCGTGCCGCCCCGGTAGGGTTCCTGCGCCGCACGAACGAGTTCCACGTGTTCCCACTCGGGTAACGACTGCACCGCGCTCACGAACTGGAGCAGCGCGCCGTGGTCGAGTGCATAGCCCATCAGGCGCACGGTTTGCGCCTCCCTGCCGACGTGGGCCAGCCCCTTCTCGTCAGCCTTCGACTCCGCCGGGCGACGTGTCTGCGTTCGTGGCGTTCCTGCCGCAGATTCCTCGGGCGTGCTGACGTTCATCACGGTCAGGAACACGCCCTCGGGCGCCTGGCTCGTCAAGGTCATCAGACGCCGGGGCCAGGGCTGCGGACAACGCGCCGCGGCCACGGTCCGCAATTGATCGAGCAATGCGTCGCGGCGGGTCTCCGCGGCCGCCAGGCGGCGTTTCACCTCGGTGCGCTGCACGTCCAGCGCGCCGGCCCTGTGGGTCAAATGCGTGAGCGCCGCAGCCGCAGCTTGCCGAATGCCCCAACCCGCGACGAGCAGCACGCCGACCGTCGAGCACATCCAGACCCAGCGAGTACGCCGGCGGCCCCGGGTCCGCCGGTGCAACTGTGCCGCAGGAACCAGGTTTACTGAACAGCTCATGACGCCTCCAGATCAAGCATGGCGCCGCCGAAAGAGACGGCAGCATGAGGTTGAAGACGAACACCTGACAGCGGTTGTTTCCACTCGAGCGTGTCGTCCGCGCCCTCGCTGGCGAGGACGTGTACCGGGATGCCCAGCTCGTCGGCGAAGACACTCGGCAGGCCGCGCAGAGCAGCCCCACCCCCGGACAGGAGCAGCCGCTTGACACCATAGTCCGGCATGGCCTGCATGACGTAGGAGAAGCAGCGCCCAACCTCCACGGCCAGCGCGCGCAGGGGCTCGCGGAGGACGCTCGAGAACGCCCCCGGCAGATCCTCCGCCTGCAGAGCGCTCTGCACGTTGCCGTTCGAGCGCAACCCGCGCTGCGTGGCACCGATGCCGTGTTCGCGCTTCAGCTGCTCGGCGACCGAGTAGCCGACTTCGAATGCCGTGGCCAGCCGCTCCGTCCACTGGTGTGCCGACCCGGACAAGGAACGAATGTACGTCGGCGTCGTGCCGATGACGACCGTTAGTGTGGAATGACGCAGGCCGAGATCGAGGATCCCCCACAAGTCGTGCTCCTCCGGCGCCCAGGCCCGTTGCGCCACACGCACCAGCGCGCAGGGCGATACGTCGATCCGCCGAAGAGCCAATCGCTGTCCATAGAGATCATCGCACCACTTCACGCATGTCGCGGACGGGATGGCCACCGCCATCACGTTGGCCGCCTGGCCCCGGCCGGCAGGCAGCTCCCAGTAGCGCACCTCGAGCTCGGATGAATCGCGCGTCTCGCGCCCAACCTCCCACTTCAAAGCCTGCGCCAGGCGCTCCGGTGACTGGCTGAGTGCCTGCGCCGGCATGCGCAGCGGATAGAACTGTACCTCGGGGGGCGACAAGACGATCGTGACATCGCGGCCCGCGAAACGCGCTTGCCCGATCAGACGGCTGAGTTGTCCGGCCTCCATGGCCGGTGCGACAGGCGTCTCCTCATCGCTGGTCACCGTTCGATCGAACTGCAGCGCGTCGCACAACCTCGGCTGCGCACCGCGCCGCTGGAACTGGTAAGCGCGGACTCCGGCGGCCCCCACGTCGAACGTGATGGCCGAGTGGCGAGAGTGAAACCAGGAGACCATGTCAGCACACCTCACGATGTTGTTGGCTTCCGATCATCGCTTTCCCACGGCCCGGTCGCGTGACGCGCGGCCAGTCCCCACGGCGACACCCACGTGTTTTCCATCCGCAGCCGCCGCCCCTGGCTAGCCGGCTGCGGTCGCCAAATCAAACAGCGGCACAAACAGCGCCATCGCCACGAACCCGACCACAATGCCCATCATGGTCAGCAGCAGCGGCTCCATGAGCCGGGTCGCTTGCTGAATCGCGCTGAGATTATCCTCGTCCATCCAACCGGAGACGAAGTCCGCCGCCTCCGCCAGCCGACCGTTATCCTCTCCGGTCGTCAGAGCGGAGACGATGATCGGGTCCGCCAAGCGGGCAGCCGCTACCGCGTGCCCCATGCGTCCTCCGGAGGAGACGCTTTCCTCGACCTTGTCGATGAGCCGCAGGAACGCACTGTTGCGGACCGCCTCGCGCGACTGGCGAATCGTCTCCAGCAGCGGGACGTGGCAGCGCAGCATCGCCGCCCACACGCGGACCACGCGTGCGAAAATCAGCCGGGACATAAGCCGGCCAACTACCGGGAGACGGAGAACCACCTCGTCCAGCCAAGCGCGGGTGGATGGCAACCGAATACAAAGAACGACGCTGGTAATGACGGCCGCAAGTCCGGCCAGCACGTACGGCCAACCCTCTTTGATGTACTGCGACGCGACAAACAGGATCTTCGTCGTGGCCGGGAGGGGAGAATCCAGGCTGGCGAAGAGTCCCTTGAAGCGCGGCACGACGAAGAACAGAAGCATGCTGACCACACCGGTGAGCAGGCAGCAGAGGACCATGGGATAGATCATGGCGCCCACCACGAGCTTGCGCGTCTGCATCTGCTGCTGCGCGAGGCCGCTGAGGCGATCAAACACCTGTGGGAGCGTAGCCGTAGCCTCGCCGGCTCCGATCATGGTGCGAAAGACCGCGTCGCAGAAATCGTCCTCTGACTCGAGGGCCTCCACAAGGCTGCCACCTTCCTCCACGTGCTGGCGCACCCGTTGAATAATCGAACGAACGGCCGGTTTCTCGGTTTGCTCCTCGGCGGCGGTGAGGGCCGGGACCAGGGGCGAACCAGACTCGAGCAGCATCTTCATCTGCCGCGAGAACAGAATGCGATCGCGTATCGTGACGCTGGAGCGATGAAAACTCAGTTTCGCCGACGGACCGTTGGCGGGCGCGTCGTCGTGTTCGTCCAGGCGGACGACCATCAGGCCCTTCTCGCGGAGGCTCTCGACAGCCTCGGAGCGATCGCCGGCCTCAATGCGCTCGGTGATCGTCCTTCCGTCCTGGGCAATCGCTTCATAGGCGAAGTGCATGCGGCACCTCCGCTAGGCCATCGAGGCCGGCTCCGGATCCTGTTCCGCGCGCGTGCGAGAATCAGTCTCGGCATGCGTCACGCGGAGAACCTCCTCCAACGTCGACCGCTGCTGTTCGACAAGAGAAAGCCCCTCGTCACGGAGGGGACGCCAGCCATGTTTCCGCGCCACGACCTTGACGTGTTCCTCATCGGTCGCGGTGTGGATGCAATTGCGCAGCTCCTCGGTAACCTCGAGCACCTCGTAGATCCCGGCGCGACCGCGGAAGCCCGAGTCGTGACACTGCTTGCAACCCTCGCCCTTGTAGAACACGCGGTCGGTCTGACCCTCCCAGCCAGCGTCAATCAAAGCGCTCTCGGGCGGGTAGTACGACGTGCGACAATGGGGACAGATGGTCCGGGCAAGGCGCTGGGCCACGACGCCGTTGAACGCGGACGCCATGAGATACGGCTCGACGCCCATGTCCACCAGACGCGTGAAGGCCCCGGGGGCGTTGTTCGTGTGCAGCGTTGACAGCACGAGGTGGCCGGTCAACGCGGCCTGGATGGCGACGCGCGCCGTGTCCGTGTCACGGATCTCACCCACCATGACCACATCCGGATCCTGACGCAGAACCGACCGCAGAGCGCGGGCGAAACTCAGCCCGACGACCTCGTTGACCTGGATCTGGTTGATGCCGTCAAGCTGGTACTCGACCGGATCTTCGATGGTGACGATGTTCCGCTCGGGCGAGGAGAGCAGGTCCAGAACCGAGTACAGCGTCGTTGTCTTGCCGCTCCCCGTGGGGCCGGTGACCAGCACCGCACCGTGAGGCCTGGAGAAGATCCGACGAAACGCCGCGAGTTGGTCGGGACCCACACCGAGCTTCTCCAGCGAGATGTTGAGGTTTGACTTGTCAAGGATTCGCATCACGATCTTTTCGCCGAGCAGCGTCGGCATGGACGAAACGCGGAGATCCACCTCCCGCCCCTCGGCGACGACGTGCACACGCCCTTCCTGCGGAAGGCGACGCTCGGCGATGTCCATCTTGCCGATAACCTTGATGCGCGACACGATCGCTGCGTGCATGCTCGTGGGGGCCGACATGAGTTCGCGGAGATTGCCGTCGATGCGATAGCGAATGGCCGTGGCACGCTTGGTCGGCTCCACGTGGATGTCGCTGGCACCGTCCCGAATGGCGGTCATGATGGCCAGGTTGACGAGGTTGATGATCGGGCTGCCCTCGACCATCCGCCCGATTTCGTGCGACGTGTCCTCGTCGAGGGTCTCGGTCTCGATAACCTTCACCTCGCTCTCGGTGAGATTCACGAGGAACGAGTCGATGTCCACCTGCTCGCCGAGGTACTTCTCCTGAAACTCCTCAATGTTGTTTTCGAGTGAGAGAACGGGGTTGATGTGACACCCGGTCAGAGCGCTGAGGCGATCAATCGTGGGCAAAGCCTGGGGCTCGGCCATCGCGACCGTCAACGACTCGCCGACCTTGAAGAGCGGCAACGCCTTGAGCCGCCGCGCCTCCTCGTGGTCGAGCAGCCGGGCGACCGCCGGGTCAATCAGGCCATGGCGCAGGTGGCAGCCCTTGACCCCGAGCTGGTTGGCCAGGGCGCTGAGCATCGCCTTGGGCGACAGGATACCGAGGTCGATGAGCGTCTCGCCGAGCCGCTTGTTGTCCTTGTTCTGCGCCTCCAGCGCACGGCGCAGATCCCCCTCGTTGACGAGCCCTTCGTCAATCAGAAGCTGACCGAGTTTGCTGGTTCGTTGGAGGCTCATTGTCTACAACTTCGTACGGCGTTCTCGACGGTGTCAAAGACCTCCAGCCGCGGCAGGACATCGGTGAGCTCGAGCGCTTCACGGCATGTCTCGCTAAGCGCCGCCAGCTTGGGGCGTCCTTGGGGTGCCAGATGAAGACTGCACAGCTCGAGCAGCAGCCCGATACCGGAACTGTCCAGATACGGAACGTCGCTCAGGTCGACGACGACGCGCCGGGCCTTAGCGGTCGTGGCATCGTCAATGGCATGACGAAAGTCCATCCCTTCGTCGGTGACCAGCGGACCATGGGGAACAAGAACCGTGACATTGCCATGGGGCTGCGTCTGGACTTTCACCGTGTTCGAGCCTCCACCGCCTGGCTTTCGAGATCGCTCTCGACCGGAACGCCCCGCTCGCGGGCTCGCTGCGCGGAATCGAAGGCCGCAGCCAGAAGCCGCTCGAGCGGTGGCTGCGAGAAGCCCGAGCCGGCCAGTCCGAAGCGGAGGCGAATGGTGTGGCTGCTGGCCTCAAACTGGCGGAGCAGATCCTGGGCCGCCGCCAGCGTCTTCTCCGCAATCAGGCGCCCCAAACCGCTGTCCAGTCGCCGCAGCAGAACCACGAACCGATCGTCAGAGAAGCGTCCGACAAGGTCATCACTGCGAACCCGATGCGAAAGCAGTTGGGCCAGTTGCTCGATGAGCGTGTCACGCTGCTGCCAGCGCCCGGCGTCGTCCAGACGACGCATACCCTCGAGAACGAGGACGGCGACGACCACCGGCTCGTTGGCGCGATAGGAGTCCGCGAGCGCGTGGCCCGCCAGCGCGAGGAAATCGTTCCGCGTCAGCACACCGGACGCCGGATCGGTACGCGTGGCGACACGAAGCTGCTCCAGGCAGACGACATGCTGCCACGCAACCGAAACGAGCTGTTTGATCACGCTGCGCAGACCGCTTGTTAGAACCGACGGATCATCGAGCTTGCCCACCGCGAGAACGCCGATGGTCATATGTTGCGCCCGAACAGGCCAGATCCAGGCCCAGTCATCGTCCGTCCCTCCCGCCAACCGGTCGAGCAGCGGGCCATGTCCCGGATCGTTGACGGCGAACTCCTGGCCACTCGTGGCCACGTGCCCCAACAAGCCGTCACGCGCGCTGGGACCCTGGGCACTGTCGCCGTCGCCGGTCGCGTGGACCGCCTGCAACGTGTCGCAGCCCGGCCGAACGTGATAGCATCGGATGCGCGTCGCCCCCAGATGCTCGGTGAGCAGTTCGCGGACGAGTTGATCAAAGGATATCCACAGATCCTGACGGTCCTGCGATTCCTCCAGCCACGCATCCAGCGCGCAGCAGATCCGGGTAGCCGCCAATTCGCACGTTGTCACTGGCACCGGTTTGGCATTCGACGCATCCGGCACTGTGTCAGCGCCCGCGCCAACCTGTCCCCGGCTCGACTCCTGCGCCCACCGAATGAGCACAAACGCCACGCCCAGGGCCACGCATGCAGACGCCACGGCGGTCAGCAGGAGAACCATCGGCTCTCCGACACCGAGCAGGCCGGGAGCGGCTGACGCGAGTGCGGGCAGTACAAACAAAACGCCCTCAGGACTCCACATGGGCAGCCTCCCGGTGCTCGAGAAACGCGGTGGCGAACGCCTCGGGCTCGCTGCACCGATAGTTGTCGAAAGCCTGGAAGAACGCATCGGCTACATCGGCGTCAATCCGTTGACCGGACTCGGCGCGGATGATCTCGCTGGCTTTCTCCATCGTGAACGCCTGGCGATACGAACGCGTAGACGTCAGGGCATCGAATGTGTCGACGACGTGGATGATCCTCGCCACCATCGGGATCTCATCGCGAGTGAGGCCCTTCGGATACCCACTGCCGTCAGGGTGCTCGTGATGGTACAAGACACCATCCACGACCAGTTCGAAGCTGGCGATCGGCTTGAGAATCTCGTAGCCCATCCCGGGGTGTTTCTTGATGACGTCGAATTCCTCGGGCGTCAGCTTCCCCGGCTTGCAGAGGATCTCCTCGGGGATGCCAATCTTGCCAATATCGTGCAACAGTCCGGCCCACTCCATGATCTGGATTTCGGTGCCCGGGATTCCGAGTTGCTCAGCCGTGATGCGTGTCAACAGTCCCACGCGCTCAGAATGACCGCTCGTGTAGTGGTCCTTCTTGTCGATGGCGGCGACCAGAGCACGGGCCACCTGCATCGACATATCGCGCAAACGCTCCTGCAACTCGGCGTTGCTGATGATCTGACCCCCAAACGCCAACACCGATTCCAGGAGCATCAGATCCCCGGATGTGAACGGCTCCGCATCGGTCTGGCGCGCCGCCACGACAACGTCAACCTGCTCATCCAGCCGCACGAGTGGCCCGGCCAACACCTGCCAGTCATCCACGGTCGCAACGTGGACCTGCCGTGTGGCGCGCGTTTCATGGACAATGCTCGCCACGCCCCCCTCGTCTGTACCGGCTCCTGTCGCACCAGCGGCAGCACCGTCGGACTCGTACCAGCGGCGGGCACCGTCGGAGGCCACGAGGCATACGCCCGGAATCATCAACAACCGGGCGATACGCCGGAGAAGCAGCCGCTCGATCGCACGACCGTCGTTGACCTGTGCGATACGCGGAATCAGGTCAAACAGGAGGTTGAGCTGCTCGTAGTTCTGCAGTGCTTCTTCCGCGAAGCCTGCGTTCTCCTCCACCAGGCCGCCGACGTGCCGGATCAGCCGGGTGGCCGTGTCCAACTGCGTCAGCAGGTCAAAACCGATCGCCGTCGACGGCTCTACCGCCCCATCATCAGCCAGCGTAATGAGAACCGCAGGTAATCCACCAATGAGCGTCTGTTCAACGGCCGCGCGGAACCCCTTCGGACAGCGTCCACCCTGAAGGGCGTCCGTGGCAGCCTCGTTCTGCAGGGCTCTGATCAGAAACGGACAGCCCTGCGTCGTCGCCGTCGTGGGGTCTCCATTCAGACAGGCCTTCAGACAGTGAGCGGGAAACTGCGGCGCAGAGGTCGCCGACCCGACGATCCCGACCGAGAGAGCGGCCGGCGTTCCGGGCAGCGACAAACCTCCCACGAGATCGCGGAGAAGCTGTTCGTCGAAAATGGCCGGTTTCGATTGCGCCATGACCGTCAATCTCTCCTGCCGCTCACGCCTCCGTCTGAGACTCCGCCGTACCGGCGGCCGTCAAAGACTCGACGAGTTCCGAAAGACGCGACGGGCTGAACGGCTTGGGCAGCACGTGCACATCCCACTCAGCGAGCTGGTCGCGAATACTCACGTGATCCCACCGGTTGGTGAGCACGACGATGCCCCGCTGTACACACCCTTCCCCCGCGACCGCCTCGATGAGCTCGAGCCCGTCCATCCCCGGCATGTTGACGTCCGACACCAGCACATCGACCGGTTCGGCCATCAGCAAGTCACGCGCGGAAAGCCCGTTGCGCGCTTCCTGGACGTCATGGCCCTGTCGCTTCAACCACATGGAGATCAACCGCAGAATGTGCGGGTCGTCCTCGGCCACGAGAATCCGGCTCATCGCCCAGTTACCTCCGTTCGATCGCTCGATGGCAAGGGAAGCTCGATGGTGAACGTCGAACCCTTACCAAGTTCGCTCTCGAGGTGAATCTCTCCCCCATGCAGGCGCGCTACCTCACGTGCGATGGCCAGCCCCAACCCCGTGCCGGTAACCATCTGCACGCTGTCACTCGCCGCGCGGTAGAACTTGTCAAAGACGTGCTGACGGTCCTCCGGGGAGATCCCGATGCCCGTGTCACTGACACCGATACGGATGCACTGCCCGGTCACATCGAGCTTCACCTGCACCTTGCCTTCCGCCGGCGTGTACTTGATCGCATTGCCGATCAGATTGTTCAGCAGCACCGAAAGCCGCTGCTTGTCGCCGCTGACCTTCGGAACCTTGGGCGGCAACGCCAACGTCAGGTCAATGCGCTTCTCGTCCGCGGCACCCAGGTTATCCTGGACCATCTGCCGGATGAGCCGTTGCAGATCAACCTCCCCCGCATCCAGCCGCGCCGATCCCACCTCGAGCTGCGATATGCTCAGGATGTTCTCGACCAGGCCCGACAGCCGGCGTGTCTCGCTGATGATGACGTTGTAACACTCCTTGCGCGTCTGCTCGTCATCGAACCCCGGCTTGGTAAGCGTCTCCACGTACGCGTGGATGTTGGTCAGCGGCGTGCGCAGCTCGTGCGTCACGTGGTACAGGAACTCGTCGCGGGCCCGCTGGCTCTCGCGCAACTGCCCAATGTCCTCGATCGTCAACAACGCTTCGCTGTCCGGGGATTTCGCCGCCATCGGGAGAATGCGGAATCGCAGCGTCGTCTCCTCATTGCCATCCGTACGTGTGTGATCCACGGACAGACCAGCCGTCGCGCGCGAGCGAGCGCCCACAAGCGCCCGCGTCACCGTCGGGTCATCAATGATGTCATTGATCGGTAAACCAATGACGTCGTCCAAAGCGCGCCCCAGGAGCGCCGCGGCGGAGGCGTTCGCATAGGTGATGCTCTGGCTCGCGTCCACCCGCAGAATGCCGAACGGCAGCCGGTCTACCACGCGCCGGAAACCCGCACTCTCGAACCGAGCCAGAACGTCCTGCGACTGCGCGGACTGCGCGGTGTTCTGCAATTCGCGCTTCATCGATGACAGTTCTTCAATCAGCCGGTTCCACCCCTGCGCGATGCTTCCGAGCGAGTCACTCAACATGAGCGTCATGAACTCGCGCTCGATCCCATCCGCATAGCTGTGCAGGTTGCGCTCGATCGCCGCCACCGGCTTGAGATGCCGGCGCAGACGGCGGTAAACGACCGCAAAAACCAACAGCGTCAGGCAAGCCGCAATCCCCCAGTTCCATATCAGGTACGCGTGGTGATTCGCGTCATTGCGCGGCCGAAGCTCAAGTCGAAGGGTCCCGGCCGACCCACTGGCGGTCCGGATATCGACGCTGGCCGCGGCAGGCCGCAACTCGCCGTCCCTTTCGGCGCCGTCCAGCCCAGGCACGGCCCCCAACCGCCGAGGCCATTCGAAACGCGCCGCGCCGTCGGGATCGGTCCACCGCACAGCGCAAACACGCGGCATATCGCTGAGATCCCCCAACACCGCCTGGATCGCGTCCTCATCCTTGTCAGCCACCAGCCCCAGCATCTTCGCGTGGATCTGGGCCAGCGTGTCCGCCTCGGCCTGCCGAACCGTCGCCGACTGTTCCGTCCAGAAGTGCTCGGCGACGAGATAGGCACCCGCAAAGCCGGCGAAGATGACGGCGACAAAGCACAGCCCCAGGCCCTCGGGCAACACGCCTGCCCAGAGGGACCGCCGCAGCCGCATCCCTGCGCTCGCTGGCGCAGCTTGAACGTTCTCCGTATCCTCAGACATAATGAACACGGTCTCCGCAGAAAACAATCGTTCTGTCGGCGCATCGGAGGCCCAGGGCAATGACTTGAAGAAGGGGGCACCCCCGGCCATCGGAATGTGCGGCCGCCGCCGCCAACTCACATTCGGGCAGCCCGATAAAGACCGTCCGTCCACCCCAGCCGCCGGCTCCCGTCCGGTAAACGGCGTATTAGGGCTACGCGTAGCTGTGAAGCCCGACGATGAAGTAGTTTACGACCCACCAGTTGAACGCCATCATCGCGCAGCCGGCGAGCGACAGCCACGCCGTCCACAAGCCTTTGCTACGAACGACATGCCGCACGTGCAGCAGGATGGCGTATACGAGCCACGTGTTCAGGGCGAAAACTTCCTTCGGATCCCACCCCCACGGACGGCCCCACGAATAATCCGCCCATACAGCGCCTAGAATGATGCCGACAAACAGCATCACGAATAGCATGTTCAGCACGATCAGATGGCTCCAGTCCATCTGACCAAGCCACGATGGCGCGCGGCAGCCGGGAATGTCGTCTCCGTCGCCAGCACCGGCCACGCCGGTGACCAATAATCGCCGCACAACACCTCCGTAGTGCCCAACGAGGTACACGATGGCGATGACGCCGGCCACGCCGATCAACGCATACGCAGCGATGATCAGCGTCGTGTGCAGGCGCAAGTTGATGTCATCCAGGATGCCCAGCATGGACGTGAGTTGGCCCGGCAGCACCTGATTCGCCAGCAGCAGCGCGAAGAAACCGGTCACGTGAGCCGCGAGGAGGAAAACCCGGACGCGGTACACCAGTTCGAGCACCAGCGCCAGGACTATTCCGACCCACGCCGCCCCCACCACCGACTCGAACATGTTCGCCACCGGGATCCGGCCGAGAATGTACCAGCGCAGCCCGATGCCGTACCCGTGGAGCGTCACCGCCACCAGCAGCAGCATCACGGCGAGAATCCATGGCGTGCGCCAGCGTGTCAGAAGCCCCCAGACCGCGACCAGCGAACCGAGGAAGTACAGCCAGTATCCCCACGTGAACTTGCCCCAGGCGTAGTATCGGACTTCGGCGCCACGCTGCGCATCCCGCGGGTACACCCCCTCCCCCGCCAGACCTGGCAACACCGCTGCCAGCCGGTCAAGGTTCTCCTGCACATCCGCCACACGACCCGCCTGCCAAGCCTCCCGCAGACGCTGCCAAGGTCCTAATACTGACACCGCCTGCTCCGGCGTGATCCCGCTCACCGGCACGCCGAAGTGCTCGGCGATCTGCTCGGGCGGCAGCGATCGCCGTGCCGGACTCAACAAAGCAGCGTTCGGCGTCAGCTCCATGGGCGTGTGCCACGGTGCGTCGATCGGCGCATCGGGATGAGGAACGATGTGCAGCAGCCGCGGAAGCAGAAACGCGATGCCCTGAGCATTGCGAACACGCCCGATCGCCCGGGCCATCTCGAAACGCGGCTCCAGTTGACGGATCCGCTCCAGAACCACGCGATCGGCGAGCTCGCGCGGCGTCATGTAACCGGTTCGCTGAATCCGACGCCGGTCTTTGTCGGGCAGGTGCGTGCTGAGATGTTGGCGCAGACCACGCTCCCGGATCCGGATCACCGGACAATCCGTATAGGCCTCGCGGTTGAACAGCCAATCCAGAAGAGACGCGACCGGCGAGAGACCCGGCAGATGCTCGCGACCGAACATGGCCGCCATGGACTCACGCGCGAACGAATCGAGCGTCTTGTAACGGTTGCTGTCTTGCACGACGATCAGCCGCGCTTGCTGCCAGTCGAGCTGCGCGTCCAGGGCGACCGCCTGTCGCGACGCGGTGAACGGCTCGTCGTCGTCGCAGCCCGGCAGTAGCACCGCGATCATCGCCACAGCAACCAGCACCGCGCCGGCGTCAAGCCGGCCGCACAGACACCTCGCCAATCGTCCGCAAGCGTTACGCATCCCGCTCTTCCCGCTTCCGGCGTAACAGGGGTTTCACGTAGAACGCATACAACGAGCCCACCGTGATCAGCACGCAGCCGATCGTCATCGCCCAGATCCCCCGGCGCGTGCTGACGCCCAGAATCGTCCAGCTCCAGTGATCCGTCGCGGCACCGCTCTGGTACAAGGTGAACTCGCCCACCGGATAGGTGCTGTTCGTGTAGACGGCCGCCTCGGCGGGCGGCGTATCCGGGGCGGTCTGCACTACGAAGTCGCTTCGCCACGCTGCCACGCTCCGCCGCCCGGGGAAGAACTCCACCGATAGCTTGCGGCCGATCAGCGATGCCCCCAGATCACGCTCATAGGTGCCATAGATCAACTCCCAGACACCGTCGGTTCCCGGCGGCGATACGTGAATGGGGGTCGCATCCACGTCCGGATAAGGGCTGAAGAAGCACCAGCGAGAATCCGTCCACCCAGCCAGTGAGCCCCAACCCCGAAACTCCAGCCGGATCGCGGAAGACCCGCGACCCATCCGTGGCCGGCGCAGCTCGACCGGGACCACCCGCGGTACACGCGGCACGACGTCCACCTGCGCGGGGTCGAGACCACCCATCTCGCTACGATCCACACGCCGCCCATCCCGCGTCATGATGTCGTAGCCGGCATCGACGACGTACGGCAGGTAACCTGTCACCGTCACACCAAACGGGAGATCGGGAGCTTCCACGTCATTGGGCAGCCGCCAGGGCTCAATCCAATCGGTGAAGATGTCGAGCGGGCCGAGCTGAAGATGCGGGCGGCTACGCTTCGAGGGCACATCCTGGCCCTGCGTATCCAGAACCCGATCACCCGCATCGAGGTACCGTTCGCGGTGCAGAGGTAGGCCGGGCAACGCCGAACAGCGGCGTGCCGAGTCCGGCTCACCGAGCTTGCGATAGAACAACGCCGCCAGATCGTTGTCGAGGAAAGTCGTCGTCGGCAGGTGCGTGCGAAGCTCTACGACAACACGATCTCCCACGCGGGACCACGACGTGCCCGGCGAGAGCAACACGCTCATCGGCAAGTCATTCCCGAGTTGGACTTCCACCGTCGCAGCCGCGACCTGTTGCAGGCCGGCTGCGCGAACTTCCTCGACACGGACCCGCACCGGCTCTCCCCCGGACCGCGTGGCACCCGCCCAGGTCTGACCACTCTCGGCCAACAGCCGACCCATCTCCCGCGGCGCGCCGTCCTCCACCTCGAAGACGACAACACTGGGTGAGAACAGCAGCACGTTCCCCTCGACCTTGCTCGCGAAGTACCAGGTTGCCCCGCCGGTCAACAGCAGCAGGCCGATATGCACGATGATGGCCCCGGCCTCAGGCACGCTCCATCGGCAGCGAAAGAGCGTCGCCGCGATCAACGACACACAGAACGCCCCCACGAGCGCCACGAAGAGCCAGTGGCTGAACACCTGCATCTCTGTCAGCTCGAGCGCACCACGAACATGCGGCAGCGCCGAGCCGATGGACGCGTATAGCAGAATCAGTGCCAGAAGCAGAATCCCCAGGCGCACGCTCGCCAGCGACCGCACAAGCCGGTTGCGCGGTCGCCTTGCGGATCGCCCAGCCTGCGGCGGCGCGCTCACGGCATACACTCCTTGAGCGACGGGAAGACGCGCGCACAGCCGCTGCACGGCGCTGAGGCCCTCGACACCGCCACAGGCGACCACCCCGTACCGCCATAACATCCACACTTAAACAACAACCCGAGCACGTTGGAACTGCGCCCTTCGCTCACTCGCCGGCGGTGACGATACCCTGGCCGGCGTCGAAAGACCAGTGATAACGTCCGCACCGGGCCTCCCATCAGCGGCCCGCCGTGTCAGAAGGCTCGCCATGCTGCGAATCCCCGCGCACGAACGCCAGCAGCGCCTTCTGATTCTCGCGCCAGCATTCCGCGTCATTGAGGTCACGCGGCAGCTCGAGCGTGACTGTGGGGACGCGCTGATCAACACCCATCCAACTGCCGAAGCTGCCCGGCGTCGGATAGCCCATGCTCGGCTGCACCGGATAGCCGTTGTGGTGCGACATGAGCCGCGTCAGCGACTCACCCGGCCCATCGTAGTTGTTGCAGTGCCGACCGCGGGCGATCGAATGAATCGCCAGGGCCCGCTGCGGCTGCACCACCTCGACGGCCGTCATGATCGCGCGCGTTTCTGGCTCACTCCCCGGTGTCGCCCCATGGCGGACTCCGCGCCCGCCCGCCTTTCGCCAGCTCCGCGCAGGGAAATTACGATTCAGGTCCACACCGCGCGCGTTGGCTCGCCGTTCGCGGGCCAGGCCATCCGGGTTGGCCGCGGCCAGAATCGCAATGGTGCGCCCCGACGACAGCTCGGGATGCTGGCGAACGTAGGTCGAGAAGAAACGCGCCAATCCCGCACTCGTCCCCTCGCTGCCGTGAATGCCCCCCAACAGGAACACCTTGTCCGGCCCGTCGCCGAAGATCTCCAGAACCAGCGGCACTCCCTCCACCGACTCGCCCACGCGGACGGTGCGCAAGATCGGCGGGCGCACCGAACGACCCTCGTGGGCCGGCGCAGCGCCAGGCGGTGCCGGTGACCGAGCCGTCGTGATCGTGCCGACGAAACTGCGCGCGCACCCTGCCGCCAACGCCCATGACAGCATGGCCAGGCTCAGCCCGACGAACCGGTAACGCCGGCCATCACCCACCATCCATGCAAGCCGTTCGATTCGCCTTCTCGCCGCCATCCAGTAGCCTCCCACGCTGCCGCGACTATCATGTGGCGAAGTCTACCCGCGAGGCCGATGTCCATCCATCAGCCATGTGGGCTGTCCACGGGCACCGGAGTCACGGAAGGCAAGGCGAGAGCAAGTCGTGATCGGAACGCGAAGCTCACCACTCACCATGATCCGCATGACCACGCGGAACCTCTATCGTCGACCCGTACGCACAGCGCTCACCGTGGTCGGCGTAGCGGTCGGTGTCGTGGCGGTCGTCGCGTTGACAACCACCACGCAGGGCTTCTGGAGAAGCGTCGAGCAATGGGTGCACGTCAGCGATGCCGATCTGACAGTGTTTCAGGCCAACGTGGCGGCAGACATCTTCAGCCTGCTGGACGAGCAGACGGTCGGTGCCGATCTCGCCGCCATCCCGCAGGTGGAATCGGTCGTAGGGACCGTGTGGCACATTCTGACGGTCAAGCGACAACCCGTCCTGGCAATCGGATTGCGCACCGAGCACCTGGACCGTCTGCCGGACGCGATGGTCGCAGGATCTCACCCCACCGCCGACAACGAGATCATGCTGGGCACACTCGCCCGGCGTGTCGTGGACAGGGACGTCGGCGACGACCTGGTCATTCAGGGCGATTCCTACAAGGTCGTGGGGATCTTTCGCTCCGATATCATCTTTCTCAACGGGGCCATCGCGTTCAGTCTCCCACGGCTGCAGCAACTGGCCGGCAAGGAGGGGCTCGTCACGGCCTTTCAGGTCCGCCTCCACCCGGGAGCAGACACCGCCGCGGTCTCGGAACGGATCGAGCGTGACCATCCCGAGCTCGTCGCCATTGGCGGAGCAAGCGAGTACAGCAAGGTCGACCAGGGCCTCGAGATCATGGATCGATCGGTCTGGGCCCTGGGGTTCATCGCCGTCGTTGTCGGCAGCATCATCGTCGCGAACACGATGTGGATGTCGGTGCTGGAGCGCACGCGGGAAATCGGCGTCCTGCGGGCGGTCGGCTGGGCACGTCGCCGAATCGTGATCATGATCCTCCTCGAAGCGCTCGGCGTCGCGCTTATTGCAAGCATCGTGGGCTGCGTGCTCGGTGTGGCACTCGCCCAACTGGCCACGAAGATGCAGGTCACGGAGCAGTTCGTGGAGCCCGTCGTGGACGCGCGGCCGTTCCTGCTCGCCCTGGGCATCGCCGTCGTGCTCGGCCTGGTGGGCGCGCTGCTGCCGGCCTGGCGGGCAACGCGCATCTCACCCGCGGAGGCCCTCCGCTATGAGTAATCCCGACGGCACCCACACGCCCATCATCGAAGCCCGCGGGCTCGTGAAACACTTCGATCGCGGCCGCGTCCGCGCGGTCGACCGCGTGGATCTGACGATCGCCGGCGGCGAGTTTGTGGCGATCTGCGGGCCCTCCGGCTGCGGCAAGACCACGCTCCTGAACCTCATCGCCGCGATCGAGCAACTCGATGCCGGAGCACTCCGCGTGGATGGTCACACGCTGTCGGGGCTGTCGGAGCAGGCCGCGAACGAGTTCCGGCGTGCGAGCGTCGGGCTGGTCTTTCAACTCCACAATCTCCTACCGAACCTCACGTCGCTCGAGAATGTGCAGGTGCCGATGCTGCCAAACCGCCGACCGCCACACGAACGCCACGAACGGGCGATGAGCCTGCTCGCCCAGGTCGGGCTGACGGACCGAGCTCATGCCCTGCCGGCCACCCTCTCGGGCGGGGAGCGCCAGCGGGTCGCCATCGCTCGGGCGCTGGCCAACGCGCCGCGGATCGTGCTGGCCGACGAACCCACCGGCGCCCTGGATTCGCAGAATGGCGAGCGATTGCTCCACCTGCTCCGCGAACTGCAACAGGCGGTGGGAACCACGCTTCTGGTCGTCACGCACAACCCCGACATCGCCGGCCACGCAGACCGGGTCTTCCACATGCTCGACGGATGCATGGCCTCGTAACCCTTCTGCCACGCCGAGGGACGGGTTGGCCCTCGCCAAGTCAACATCAGAGTAAGGGAAACCACTATTTGTATTGCTTGGACCGAGGCTGTATACTCAAGAGCGTATGCGTGGCAGTCTCGGCGGGGCATGTCGGCTGACGCGCATCGAGGGCATGTCTTTACTCGATGCCGTATTCCGCACCCCAAAGCATCGCACGTTGTAGGGACGGCTGCCACTCCAGCATGGGTGTTGCTGGCAAAACGTGAGCAGCGGGCCACCCGCGGTTCGCGAATCACGTAGCAAGGTGAACGCGCTTCATTTCGCTGGGGGCGCGCATTTGTTGCGCCTCCATCGGGAAGGGCCAACATGACAAAACAGCCGTGGCGGGCACATTCTGTGTCCCGGTTGGGGTTTGTATACCCATCCGGGCGGTTCCACACAGGGTCCAACGGGGGAAGGTGATGTCCCACACCGCACGCCTCCATACCAGGCCGCGCGAGATCACGCAGCGCGGCACGGTCGGAGATCGTAGCATTATCCTCGGGCTGTTCCTGTTTTCAGGAGTCAGCGGGCTGGTCTACGAGGTCGTCTGGTCACGCATGTTCGTCCTCGTTTTGGGCAGCACGGTCTCCGCCGTCTCCACTGTGCTCGCCGTCTTCATGGGTGGGCTGGCGCTCGGAAGCTGGCTGTTCGGCCGATTCGCCGATCGCCCGCGAGCCAACGGGCTCCGCATGTACGCCTGGCTCGAGATCGGCGTCGGCGGCTTTGCCATCGCCCTGCCCGGCCTGATAGGCCTCTCGAACACGGTCTACCAATGGGCGTGGCCCGCGGTGGCGGACTCCTTCGGCACGCTGATGGCTCTGCGCGTGCTCCTCGCGACCATGATCCTCATCATCCCCGCCACGCTCATGGGCGGCACCCTCCCGGTGCTCAGCCGGTTCCTCGTCCGCACGCGCGAGCGCACCGGTCGCGAGATTGGCACCTTGTACGCTATCAACACCCTCGGCGCGGTGGCTGGGTGCTTTGTCGCGGGTTTTTTCCTGCTCGAATACCTGGGTGTGCAGCGATCGCTGCTCCTGGCGGCCGGGCTCAATTTCGCCGTCGGCGGCACCGCCCTCCTCCGGTCACGCGGCGTCGAGCTGCCGCTGGCCAAGCGCAAGGCAGAGCCCGCCCCTGAGAACACCCGGCACTACAGCAGGAGCCAGGTGCGACTGGCGCTCGTCCTGTACGCGTTTTCCGGCCTCGCCGCCCTGGCACTCGAGGTCCTCTGGACGCGGAGCCTCATGTATTTCACCTCCGTCGATACCTACGCCTTCACGGCCATGCTCTCCGCGTTTCTGTGCGGCATCGGCCTCGGCAGCCTGCTGATGGCGCCGCTCGTCGGCCGAATCCGGCACCCGCTGCTCGTCCTGGGGGTAATCGAGCTACTGATCGGATTGAGCGCGGCGTTGAGCATCCCGCTCTTCGCCAAGCTGCATACGGCTACTGCAACGATCGCGGCGACGGTACCCGCGGCGACACTGCTGGGTAAGATCATCACCAAGCTGTTCGCATCGTTCTTCATCATGCTCGTGCCGACACTCCTGATGGGAGCGGCGTTTCCGCTGTTCAGCACGATCTACGTCGGGGCACGCCGCCAGATCGGTCGCGGAATCGGCGCCCTGTACGCCCTCAACACGGTCGGCGCCATCGTGGGCGCCGCTGCCGCCGGTTTCTGGATCATCCCCACCTTCGGGCTGCAGCGCGGCATCATCCTCTGCGCGTCGCTGTACGCGCTACTCGGGCTGCTGCTGCTGGCCGCCACGCCACGCGAGCGTGAGCGCCGCGTTGTCGTAGCAGGCGTGGCCGCGGTGGGACTCGCGCTGCTTGTCGTGCTCAATCTTCGCGTGCCCGACACGCCGTTCATCGTCCACAGCGCGTTCTTCAAGACACCCAGCCAGAAGCACCGACTCGTCTTCTCGCACGAGGGATCGGCCGCCTCGCTCACCGTCCTCAAAAACGGAGCCGGCACAAAACTCCTCAACATCAACGGCATCACGACGGCGATCAACAACCACATGGACATGCAGGTCCACCGCATGCTCTCCCATCTGCCGTTGCTGCTGCACCCCGATCCCCAAACAGTGCTCGTGGTCGGGTTCGGCATGGGCTCGACGCCGTGGGGCTGCTGCCAGCACGACGTCCAGCGCGTCGATGTCGTCGAATTGCTCCGCTCCGAGACACGGACCGCGCGGATCTTCGCCGACGTGAATCACGGCGTACTCCATCACCCGAAGCTGAACTTCATCGTCGGCGACGGCCGCAATTACCTGCTGGCGGCACCCGTGCGCTACGACATGATCTCCTTCAACGCGATTCACCCGCGCTACTCCGCCTACCTCTACACAAAGGACTTCTACGAACTGTGCCGTAAGCGGATGACCGATGATGGTGTCGTCTGCGCCTGGATGACGCAGAACTCCATGCTCGACGACGAGTTTCGCATGCTCTGCCGGAGCTTCGTCGAGGTCTTTCCACACGCGTCGCTCTGGTACTGCAACCCGCAGCACTTTTGCCTCATTGGAACGCTGAAGCCGACGCGGATCGATCTCGATGCGTGGCGCCAGCGGATGGCCGTGGACAACGTGCAACGCGATCTGGCCGATTCCGACCTCGACGACCCCTTCGTCCTCCTGGCACGTTACATGATGGGCGGCGAATCGCTGGCGAAGTACGTCGCCGGTGCCCCGCTCAACACCGATGATCAGCCCCGGATCGAATTCACCCGCTCATCGAAACACCAGGAGCGGGCGATCATCGAGAGGCTGATCGCCTCCCGCGAGAGCGTCGCCCCCCTGCTCGATGCGGGAAACGATGACGACTGGACGCACCAGCGGCTCGCCCGGTACGAAGAAGCGGCCGGTTGGCTGATGATCGGTCAGGTCGAACACTGGTATCCCCGCTCCGGACATACCCTCAAGCCCGAGATCGCGTTTCGCCGGGCTCTCCTCGCCTGCCCCGAGAACCGCGACATACGCCACAACCTCGTCTTCTCGCGGACCGTGCGGCAGAAGGTGGTGCAAGCCCTCCAGGCCAACCCCAACCACGTCGGGGCGCTCACACGCTACGGCACGATCCTGATGGAAGAGGGACAGACCGACCAGGCCGAGGCGCTCCTGTCACACGCGCTTCAGATCCAGGGCGGTTTTGTCCCCGCACGCGAGCAACTCGGTCTGGTCCGGCTGTTCTGCGGCAACCCGGACGGAAGCGTCCCATGGTTGCGGTCAGCGCTGGCGACTCGCCCCGATGACCCGCGGCTCCAGTACGCCCTCAGCGTCGCCCTCGACCGAACCGGTCAAGGTGATGAGGCCGTATCACTCCGCGAGGCGGCGCTGGCGTCCAATCCGGATCTCGCGGAGTGGTTCACGCTACGTGAGCAGAGCGTGCAGCGGATGAGGCAATTCAGCCGCACAACGGTCGTCGGCCGCTAGAGGCTCTGCTCAGCGATCGGGATGGGGACAGACCGATAAAACACAGACAGGGGCAACGGGAGGGAACGCGCCGCGGCTAGACCGGGGTACAATGCACATTCGCGACGCACACGATGACGGATAAGGCGGTTCCTTTATTGGCTGCCGCCTGCCAGTGTGTTACAATGCCAGGCAGGATGGGTAGAGCTCGATTCTTCGCTCGGGCAGCGCTGGGAATTTCAACCTGCCACGCAGCCCACATGCGCGGGTTCTGATCATCTCGCTATGTGCAGGACGGGGTTGTGGTTCGCGCAGGAAGCCGTGGGTTATGAGCGAGGCCACTTCGACGGGGAGGTCAGCAAGCACAACGCCAGCTTGCGCGCCTTCCTACAGGCGTCTTCCAGCAGCCTCGATACGGCGCCGGAGCATCCGGCGACGGCTGCTCATGCGACGATCCACACACGGAACAACCATCGGGTACAAGGCTACGAACCGCATGTCACCCAGACAGTCATGTTCGCCACCGCAGGAGGCAAAGAGCCATGCTGAGCAAGAGAGAGTTGCCACGATTCAAAGCCGCGATTCCATTCGCCCTGGGCCTCGCGGCCACGCTGATGCTGTGTACGGTGTCCGTTGCGGGACCGGTCCAGTGGAAAACCGGGGCAGTCGATATTCAAAGCCAGACGCCGGCGGAACTCGCCGCCGCCCTGCGCTCCGCAGCCGTCAGCGCCGGAGACACCGAAGCACGACGTGTTCTCGTACAGTTTGACCACCGCGTTGACGCGGCGCTGCACGCCGCCGCCGCCGCCAACGGGCTAATGCTGCTCAGTTATGTTGGAGAAAACGCATTCTTCGCGTCCATTGCGCCCGAACGCCTTAACGAAACCGCGCTCACCCAGACCACGGGCCTGATCGGCGTCGAGGAAATCCAGACGCAGTGGAAGCTGCATCCCATGTTCAACGACGGGCTGACTCCCGAATGGGCTCAGGTCGGTGTCGAAGCGGACGGCACCCCGCGCGTCGGAGCCTATGTGCTCTTCCACCGCGACGTCGATCTGCAAACGGCGGGGCTCGACGCGGTCCGAGCCTACGGCGCCGACGTGCGAAGCGTGCTCGAAAGCATCAACGGACTGGTCATCGAGCTGCCGCAGAATCTCATCCCGCTGCTGGCCAGTGAGGACATCGTGCAGTGGATCGAGCCCCCCCTGCCGAAGATGGACGTCGTCAACGACAGCAACCGCATCATTACGCAAACGAACACCGTCCAGGCAGCCCCTTACAACCTCGACGGCTCCGGGGTCACGGTGCTCGTGTATGACGGCGGTACGGCACGAGCCACCCACGTCGACTTCCAGGGACGACTCAGCGTCCACGACAGCTCCGGCACGCACTATCACTCGACACACGTGGCCGGCACGGTCGGCGGCGCTGGCGTCGCCAACGCCGCCTACAAGGGCATGGCCCCCGGCGTCACGATGCTCTCGTACGGGTTCGAACAGCCCGGCGGGCTCCAGCCTGGCTTCCTCTACACCGACCCCGGTGACCTCGAAGCCGACTACGCCCAGGCCATCCTGCTCCGTGGTGCCGATATCTCCAACAACTCCATCGGCACCAACACCGCGCCCAACGGCTACGACTGCACCTGGGAAGGGAACTACGGCGCTACCGGCGTCCTGATCGACACGATCGTCCGCGGCGACGGTTCCAACTCCCTGTTCACGATGCCGTTCCGTATCGTCTGGGCCAACGGTAACGAGCGCAGCTCGGGCCGCTGCGGAACCACCTATCACACCACGGCACCGCCGGCTTGTGCCAAGAACCACATCACCGTCGGCGCCATGAACTCCAACGACGATTCGGTTACCTCCTTCACCAGTTGGGGGCCGACCGATGATGATCGACTCAAGCCGGACATCTCCGCTCCCGGCTGCCAGAGCAACGGCGACAACGGCGTCACATCGTGTGATTCGAGCGGTGACACGGCCTACACGACCCTTTGCGGAACATCGATGGCCTCACCGACCGTCTGCGGGTGTTCCGCGCTGCTCATGCAGGACTATCGCACCAACCACCCCGGAGAGCCCGACTTCCGCAACAGCACGCTGAAGGCCCTGCTCGCGCACAACGCCCAGGACCTCGAAGCCGTCGGCCCAGACTACAAGACCGGCTACGGATCCATCCGTATCCAGGACACCGTCGACTTCATGCGTACGGAGAACTTCCTGGAGGGCGACGTCAATGCGGGTACCACGCATTCGATCCTGGTATTCGTCAACCCGGGTGATACCGAACTGAAGATCACCCTCGCCTGGGATGACGTCCCGGGCACACCGAACGTCAATCCCGTCCTCGTCAACGACCTCGACCTGAAGGTGTTTGACCCATCATCGCAGCAGCACTTCCCCTGGACGCTCGGCGGCCTCGCCAACCCCAGCGCCCCAGCCGTTCGTACCCAGGCGGACCACGTCAACAACATCGAGCAGGTCGTGGTCGACAACCCGACGCCGGGAGCCTGGCGTGTCGAGGTATACGGCTACGATGTCCCCGACGGCCCGCAGCCGTTCTCGCTCTGCGCGTCGCCACAGCTCGTCGCCTGCTCGCCACAGGGCATGATCGCACTCGATGCACCGCTGTATGCCTGCACGACGACCGCCGAGATCCGCGTCGTGGATTGCGACCTGAACACCGATGACAACGTCATCGAAACCACGACCGTCACCATCGCCTCCGACTCCGAGCCCGCGGGCGAGAGCGTCCTGCTCACGGAAACGGCTGCCGAGAGTGCCGATTTCCGCGGCACGATCGCCTTCGACACGGCCAACAGCCCCGGCGTCCTGCTCGTAGCCGATGCCGACACCGTCACCGCCACGTACATTGATGAGGACGACGGTCAAGGCGGGTACAACGTTGTTGTCACGGCAACGGCGACGGTCGATTGCCAGGGACCGGCGATCAGCAACGTACAGATCGCCGCGGTCGGTTCCGATAACGCCACCGTCACATTCGATACCGATGAAAACGCGGTCGGCACGGTCCGCTACGGCCTCGACTGTGGTTCGCTGACGCAGTCTGCCACCGAGACCGGCAGCGGCACGTCGCACACCGTCATTCTCGACAACCTGGGCTTCAACACACGCTACTACTTCGCCGTCGACGCCGTCGACAGGCAGGGCAATCCATCGACAGACGACAACGGCGGCAGCTGCTACTCGTTCTCTACGCCCAACGTCGCCTTCGATTTCCCGATGAACACCAACCCCGGCTGGACCACCGCCGGCCAATGGGCCTTCGGGCAGCCGACCGGCGGCGGCTCCTACAACGGTGACCCCACCAGCGGCCGAACAGGCAACTACGTCTACGGCTACAACCTGAACGGCGACTACTCCGACAACCTGCCGGCGACCTACCTGACCACCACCGCCCTCGATTGCGCCGGCCTGACCGACGTCAGCCTCAGCTTCTGGCGCTGGCTCGGCGTGGAATCCAACTCGAACTACGACGAAGCGACGATCGAGGTGAGCAATAACGGAACCAACTGGTCGGTGATCTGGCGTGCCACGGATCTGGGCGTCGACGTCGCCGACACCCAGTGGGTCCACCAGGAGTTTGACATCTCCGCGATCGCTGACAACCAGTCCACGGTCTACATCCGCTGGGGCATGGGGCCGACCGATGGTGGCTTGACGTACCCCGGGTGGAACATCGACGACGTCCAGATCGTCGCTACCGGCGGGATGCTCGCGATGGCATTCCCCAATGGCCTGCCCGAGATTCTCGCCCCAGGCCAGCCCACCAACATCACCGTGCGAATCGTCGAGGGCGATGAGCAGTACCTCGCCGACTCGGGTATGCTCCACTACCGCTACCAGGGCGGCGACTTTCTGAGCGTCCCGCTCGTCCCGCTTGGCGGTGAGCTTTATCGGGCCACGTTGCCACCGGCCACCTGCTCGGCCACGCCGGAGTTCTACTTCAGCGCCGAGGGAACTGCCAGCGGCGTCATCTATCAGCCCCCGACCGCCCCCAGCGGCACATACACGGCCGACGTGGGCGAGTTTGTCACGCTCTTCAGCGACAACTTCGAGACCCACCAGGGCTGGACGGTCCAGAACGGCGGGGGGCTGACCGACGGGCAGTGGGACCGCGGCATCCCGGTCAACTGCGACCGTGGCGACCCCCCGACCGACTACGACGGATCCGGGCAGTGCTACCTCACCGACAACAGCTCCGCCAACTACTGCAACAGCGACGTCGACGACGGGTATACCTGGCTCATGTCGCCCACGCTCGATCTGAGCACCGGCGACGCAGAGATCGAATACGCCCTGTGGTACTCGAACTGGTACGGCGGCGACCCGCACAACGACCTCTTTGTCGTGTGGGTCTCGAACAACAATGGGGCAAACTGGACCGAAGCCGACACTTTCGGCCCCGCCACAAGCGCCGGGTGGGCCGTGCACTCGTTCCAAGTGGGCGATTTCGTGACGCCCACCAGCCAGGTCAAGGTGCGGTTCGAAGCCGCCGATTTCAACGCCGGCTCGGTCGTCGAGGCCGGCATCGACGCCTTCGAGGTCCGCATCTTCGTCTGCGAGGACGTCTTCCCCGTGGGCGATCTGGACTGCGACGCCGACGTCGACTTTGACGACATCAACCCGTTCGTGCTCGCGCTGAGTGGCGAGGCAGCCTACCTGGCCGAGTACCCGCAGTGCGTGTGGCTGAACGCGGACTGTAACGGTGACGGGGCAGTTGATTTCGACGATATCAATGCCTTTGTCGCCTTGCTGGGCGGCTAGCGCCCCTGGCATTGGCGCTCGGCATTCGAGCATTGGGCGTCTGGCGGCCCAGCCGTCAGACGCCCGGTTTTTCGAACATGGTCGTGCGCGCGCACGACCACCTGTTACCCTGTCGGGAGCGTTTTGCGCTTGACACACGCAACGATAGCAGTAAGCTGTGGTTATTGGGTCAGGGGAAACTGAAATGCTATCGGTTTCGGCTTCGTGCGGGGTTTCCCTGTCGCCCTGAGTGACGTTACAGAGATCACGTGTTCCCCGGCGCTTGGGGATTCTTGAAGCGCTGCTGAAGTGAGAGAACGTTGCACGCACATGAAGGTGCGCGCTCGGTGCTAATCGTTACCTTGGCGCGCCGTTAGAAAGAACGCAGGGAGGCGGGAGCGCGCCCGCAACGGGTGGGAATATTGCCAGCCCACGGATGGGATCGAAGCACTCGGGCCACTTGTCATGTCAATACTTTGCTGCACCCGGTTGAGTACGTGGGTACGGGGAAGGCGGAGGAATATGGAACGAAAGGAGCACGTGGGGTATTCGTATCTTGGCGTGGTGAATCACATGCGTAACGGAAAGGGGGCATTCGCTCGCTTGGTCAGCGACGTAGCTCAAGGAATCTAAGTCGAGAGAGCATGGGGGACTGCAAAAGGAGAGCATGGATGATGAAGCGCAACGGGTTAATGACACTGTTGGTGTGTCTGGGGTTGCCGTTGGCGGTGCAGACCGCCCCCGTCGCTCTGGCCGATTGTGTGCCGGAGTGTACGGCCGACCCCGGCGAAGACGTTCTGGAGTTTGTGGTCATCAATGACACCGAATGCCTGCAACCCGGTGAGCAAGTCGTCGTCGAGCTCCGCCAGCGCGATTTGACGCAGCTTGTCCGCGGCTTCCAGGCATTCTTCCAGTATGACCCAACCTGTATGAGTATTACTGAGGCCGCCATTGCGACGACCTCCGATCCGTACGGCCGAGTCATCCGGAAGGTCGTCGATGGGCCAAACGGCACCATCGACCTGGCCATGGGTATCAACGACCTTGTGGGACAACCCCCCACCCAGGCCGACGCCGTGCTCGCAACATTGACCTTCGACACCTTCCCCGGCGTCGAGTGCATCAACGAGATCTGCTTCCGCGAGCATGAGCCGCCCAGCCGGTTCTCCGATCCGACCGGTCTGCCGATCGAACCCTGCCTCAAGTTCTCCGGGCCGATCATCATCGACGGGACCGACCCGGAAATCACCTGCCCAGGTGACGAGGCCTACCAGTGCCTGTCCGGCGTTCCGGCTCCCGACATCAACCTCGTCACGGTCACGGACAACCTTGATCCGAACCCGGTCGTGACGTGGGAAGGCGATACCGACAACGGCGGTAGCGGCTGCCCCAGTGACCCGCTGATCATCTCGCGTGTCTACCGCGCGACCGATTGTGCCGACAACTACGCCGAGTGCACGCAGACCTTCACTATCATCGACGACACGGATCCGACGATCACGTGCCCGGCGGATGTGTCCGCCAGTGCCGATCCAGGCGAGTGCTTTGCCTCGCAGGTCAATCTCGGCATGCCGACTGTCGATGACAACTGCGGCGTGACCAACACGCCGACGAACGATGCCCCGGCGCAGTTCCCGGTCGGCGACACGACCGTCACGTGGACCGTCACCGACGCGTGCGGGAACAGCGCTTCCTGCATGCAGACTGTGACCGTCACGGACGACGAGGATCCGACGATCACCTGCCCCACCGATGTCACTGTGGACACGGATCCGGGCGTGTGCTACGCCACGGGCGTTGATCTCGGCACGCCGACCACGGACGACAACTGTGCTGTGGACACCGTGACCAATGACGCCCCGGCGCAGTTCCCGCTGGGCGACACGACCGTCACGTGGACGGTAACGGACGTTAACGGCCGCACCGCCACGTGTACGCAGACCGTCACGGTCGAGGACAACGAGGACCCGACGATCACCTGCCCGGCGGATGTGTCGGCCTCTGCCGATCCGGGCGTGTGCTACGCCACGAACGTCGACCTCGGCTTGCCGATGGTTGGCGACAACTGCTGCGTGGACACCGTGACCAATGACGCGCCGGACCAGTTCCCGGTTGGTGACACCACGGTCACCTGGACCGCGACTGATCCGAGCGGAAACTCGGCCACCTGCGCGCAGATCGTAACCGTGACCGACGATGAGGATCCGACGATCACATGTCCGGACGACGTCGAGGTGGACGCCGATCCCGGCCAGTGCTACGCCACGAACGTCGACCTCGGCACACCGACCACAGGCGACAACTGCGCCGTGGACACCGTGACGAACGACGCTCCGGCGCAGTTCCCGGTTGGCGACACGACCGTCACGTGGACGGTCACGGACATTTACGGCAACACGGCCACCTGCACGCAGATCGTTACGGTCAACGACATCATCGACCCGACGATCACCTGTCCGCCCGACGTCACCGTCGACACGGATCCGGGCGTGTGCTACGCCACGGGTGTCGATCTCGGCACGCCGACCACGGATGACAACTGCGGCATCGACAGCGTAACCAATGATGCCCCGGCTGAGTTCCAGATTGGCGACACGACGGTCACGTGGACGGTGACGGACCTGAGCGGCAACACCGCCACCTGCACGCAGACTGTCACCGTCGAGGACAACGAGGATCCGACGATCACGTGTCCGCCGGATGTGTCGGTCGCGGCCGATCCGGGCGTGTGCTACGCCACGGGCGTTGATCTCGGCACGCCAACCACGGATGATAACTGCGCGGTGAAGAGCGTGACGAATGACGCTCCGGCGCAGTTCCCGATCGGCGACACGACCGTCACGTGGACGGTTACGGACGTCTACGGCAACATGGCGACCTGCACGCAGATCGTCACGGTCACCGACGACGAAGATCCGACCATCACCTGCCCGCCGGATGTGTCGGTCGCGGCCGATCCGGGCGAGTGCTACGCCACCGGCGTCGACCTCGGCACCCCGACCACGGGCGACAACTGTGGTGTGGACACCGTGGGCAACGACGCTCCGGCGGAGTTCCCGGTTGGTGATACGACCGTCACCTGGACCGTGACCGACCTGAGTGGCAACACCGCCACCTGCACGCAGATCGTCACAGTCACTGATGGCGAAGACCCCACGATCACTTGCCCGCCGAACGTGACCGTCTCGGCTGATCCGGGTGAGTGCTACGCCACCGGCGTCGACCTCGGCACCCCGACGGTGGACGACAACTGTGGCGTGGACACCGTGACCAATGACGCTCCGGCGCAGTTCCCGGTTGGTGACACGACCGTCACCTGGACCGTGACCGACCTGGGTGGCAACACGGCCACCTGCACGCAGACCGTCACGGTCAACGACGGCGAAGATCCCGTCATCACCTGCCCGCCAGATGTCACAGTCGACACTGATCCGGGCGAGTGCTACGCCACCGGCGTTGATCTCGGCACCCCGACGGTGGACGACAACTGTGGCGTGGGGCCGGTCACCAATGATGCTCCGACGCAGTTCCCGCCGGGCGATACGACCGTCACGTGGACCGTCGAGGACATCTACGGCAACACAGCCACCTGCACGCAGGTCGTCACCGTTGAAGACAACGAGGACCCGACGATCACCTGCCCGGCTGATGTTACGGTCGGGAACGATCCGGGCGAGTGCTACGCGACAAACGTCGCGCTCGGCACGCCGACCACGGATGACAACTGCGGCGTGGACACCGTGGGCAACGACGCTCCGGCGCAGTACCCGGTCGGCGATACGACCGTCACGTGGACTGTTACCGACGTAAACGGCAACTTCGCTACGTGTGCGCAGATCGTGACGGTCACCGACGACGAGCCTCCGACGATCACCTGCCCAGACGATGTCTCGGTAGAGAATGATCCGGGTGAGTGCTACGCCACCGGCGTTGACCTCGGCACGCCGATCACCGACGACAACTGCGTCGTGGACAGCGTGACGAACGATGCTCCGGCGGAGTTCCCCGTTGGAACAACGACGGTCACGTGGACGGTAAGCGATGGGTACAACACCGCCACTTGCACGCAGACCGTGACCGTTGCGGACACCGAGCCGCCGGCCTTCGATCCCAACTGCGAGGAACGGCACATCAAGATCTTCCCGAACGTTGGCGAGTGCATTGGCCACGTCCAACTGGACTTCCTGACGGCCATCGACAACTGCGACAACGACGTGGAGGTCGTGCAGTACCGCAGTGACGGCGTGATCATCGAGGATCCGCTGGCCACGCAGCCGCCGTTCCTGCCGGGTGACACGAACATCTGGTGGGTCGCGACGGACGACGCGGGCAACAGCACGTACTGCCTGTGGGTCGTGCAGATCGAGTCGCACGCCCTGGTGCAGGTGTATGTGGAGATGAAGGGGCAGTTCGAGCCGACGTCGCGCTGCGTCCACTTCGAGCTCTGGGCTTGCCCAGACAACTCGGCCACGGCGGACGAGGAAGTGCTCTTCCTGCCCAACCCGCCGCCGTTCCCGTTCTCGGCCGGTGTCGCGCAGCTTCGCGTCCCGTGTGACTTCACGTACGACTGCATCACCGCACAGGACATGTTGCACACGCTGCGCAACACGACCGACATGAACACCGAGGTCTACGAGAACTCGTACGGCTACGACCGAACGCGGTACGTGGCGGAGTTCTTGCTGGGACCGGGTGGTGATATCGGTACCGCGCTGCTGGCGGGCAATCTCGACGCCTGCCAGTTGCCGGACGACTGGTTCATCGACATCCTCGACTTCGGCGTATTCTCCTGGCAGTGGCAGAAGCTGTACTACAGCGGCCAGCCCGTCACCCACCCGCCGGTCAACGGCAACACGCCGTGTCCGACATCGGGCGACGCCTGTGAGCTGTTCCCGCACGCCGACATCAATGCGGACGGGATTGTCGACAACCAGGATTACGACTTCATCTTCGTGAACTTCCTGGAGCAGTACGTGCCCAACTGCTGTGGCGCACCTGGCAAGATGGTGGCGCACACCCCGATCACATCGATCTCGGTGCGTGAGCTGCAATCACTCGGCTGGGGACACCTGGCCGCGGGTGACCTGAATGCAGATGGGTATCTGGACGTTGAGGACATGAACGCATTCATGCAGGGCGCTCGACCTCGCCCCTTCGATGTCGACCCCGGCAGCATTGAGCCGATTGAGAAGCAAGACCTCAATGCCCCGGGCAGCCTCAAGCCCAAGGCACGAATGCGGTAACTGACGCTGGTTGGCGGTGACCTGCCGCCGGTCAGCCGATCCCCGGCAACGGGCCCCGGGCCGGTACCATCCGGCCCGGGCTTCGCCGGAGTGGGAAAAGCAGAACGGACGGCAGCGCGAGCCGGATTCAGCGGCCCGCGCTGCCGCTTCCGCCGCGTCGACCGATAAGGGCCACCGGACGGCCGGCGCACGGTGTCAGAGGGAGAGGAAGTCAACCGACACCGGAAGACTCTCATGCGACTTGGGCCGTCGCCAATCAGTTGACTATGTGCGGCGGTGTGGTTTGGACGACCGCAGGTTGTCCGGAACCGGTTTAGTGAGTCGTGAATCGGTTCGTGCTCGGTTACGGGACTTATGCGTCCCGATAACCGTGTGAAAATGAGAATTTAGTGAAGGGCGAAGGCGAGAGAAATGCTTGACCTGGAGCATTGCAGAATGGAAACTTAGGAAGGTTTGGGGGCAGCTTCCTGAAGGCAATCTCGCCAGCATCGAGGAAAAGAACATGAAGAAGTTGGCATTCTTTGTGGCGCTTCTCGTCGTATCGCCGTTGCACGCGGGTGTGGACTTGGAATGGGAGGTGAGTGGTGACACCTTCCGGGTCGGAGACATAGTCCAGATCGGGCTGTACGCGGTGGCCGACAACAATGGGGGCGATGAACCCTTCGCATCCATGTCGGTCATCGTTCTGTGGGATGCGGATGTTCTTGCCCTGCAAGGCGTCCTGGACAACGGACCCTACACCTGGGCGTTCTCCGGCTTCCCGTCCGACTACGACGGTCTCAACGACTCGCTTGATGACGGTGATGCCTATTACCAGGCGTGGCCGAACTTCGGCGACACCCCGGTAGCAACGGCCGAGGGTCTTCTCGTGACGACCCTGGAATTCGAGGCCGTGGCCCCGGCGGAAGCGTCTGACGTTCAGATCGAGGCGCTCTACGGGTACTTCGCCGAAACCTACGTCGGCGACGAGCAGTACCCGGGATGGAACATTGTCGATGACATGGGCTCAACGGTCGTCCATGTTGGGCCAGGTGGGCAACAACTCGGCGACATGAACTGTGATGGTGAGGTCGACTTCGACGACATCAACGCCTTCGTGCTCGCGCTGGGTGGTGAGGACGACTACCTCCAGGCCTACCCGGATTGCCAGTGGCTCCTGGGCGACATCAACGGTGACGACACCGTCGACTTCAACGACATCAACCCGTTCGTCGCCTTGCTCGGCGGCTAAGCGGGCAAACGTTTGCGGAGCAACGACCGGCGCTCTCGATACCGAGGGCGCCAGTCGTTGCTTCCGGATTCTCTAGCAGCTTCCACACAGAAAAACGAGCCCCAACGGCGGGACACCGACAGCAGCATGACTGGCGGCGCACTCCGTGTGCGCGCACGGCAATAGACAGACGATCGGTACGCGGCATCCGCCGCAGATTTCGTGGCGATTCATGGTCCGCTCTTGTCAGAACTGCCCCTTTCGCCGCCAAGGCTGACAGATGCGACGTGAGAGACAACGGTCACAGGTAGCAAACAGGCAAGGAGACGTAGGCATGAAGGCGTGGACGGTTCTGTGTGTGCTCATAACGGTAGCCGCATCGCAGGCGGGCGTGGATCTCGAGTGGCAGGTCGTAGGCGAGTCTTTTGAGGTTGGCGACACGGTCGAGGTCGAGCTGTACGCCGTAGCCGACAACGCCGGCGATAATGAACCCTTTGCCTCGCTGTCCGTCATCATGGTCTGGGATCCGGACGTCCTCGCCCTCCAGGACGTCAACGACAACGGCCCGTATGCCTGGGCCTTTTCCGGCTTCCCCTCCGACTACGACGGTCTCAACGACACCTTGGATGACGGCGACGCGTTCTACCAGGCGTGGCCGGAATTCGACGTGATCCCCGTCGCGACCCCCGAGGGGTTGCTCATCACCACGATGCAGTTCGAGGCTCTCGACGCTGCCGACGCGTCCGAGCTCGTGATTGTCCCCGAGTTCGGATATTTCGCAGAGACCTACGTCGGTGACGAGGAGTACGCTGGCTGGAACATCGTCGACGACATGGGATCCGCCCTCGTGCAGGTCAACGGCGGTGGCCCGGGTCTGCTCGGTGACGTCAATTGCGACGGCGCCGTCGATTTCGACGACATCAACCCGTTCGTCGTGGCTCTGGGAGGCTCCGCGGCCTACCGACAGGCGTACCCGGGCTGCCACTGGCTGAACGCCGACATCAACGGCGACGGCACGGTCAGCTTCGACGACGTTAATCCGTTTATCGCTTTGCTGGGCGGATAGTGGCCATGATTCGTCTTCAGGCCAACTTGGTGTCATCGCTGGCGATGTCGGCGATGACACCGTTTTTCGGACGCAGCCTCATCAGGATGCGACGATGACTGAGTGAAGCCGCAGCACGGCGGCAGCGTCGCCTCCCTGAAAGGAAGGCCTCCATGAACGGCGCAGAACTCTCCAGTTTCGAGCGGCGGTTTGTGGAACGGGTGGTGACCGGCGACGCGCGCATCCTCGAGACGCTTCGCCGACAACCAAGCTTGGCGGCCTACTGGGATGATCTTCTGGCGCGATATCGCGCCTATCTCATTACATCAATCGAGCGAGGGGCACCGGCGGCTTCCGGTGAGCGCACCCAGCCGGCGCCGGAAGCCGCACCGGTATCCCCAGCCTCGACCGAGCCCCACGTGTGCCACCCGGCGACGCAAACCTTCGATCAGCTTCCGGGCGTGATCATCCGCGTGATTGGACGGCACTCCGACGGGAAGAAGGGACGTTCAGCCGCCACCGCCCTGCTCCATGCAGGTGCGTAGCGACCGTCCCCCCTGCTCCCCAAACCCACTCTCTGCGCCGCGCACCCAGGTTCTTAACAGAATCCGGCACGGCGTATGTGTATAATGGCAACTGCGCCGGTCCGGAACGTATGCTCCGGAGCCGGACTGCTCGTATGGCATGGGCGGGTGTCCGTCGACCCGCATCGGTGGGTATCACGACGCACTCGTGAAGGCACACCGCTGGCATCCTGTGAATCGCGAGTACTGCCCGGCCGCGGCGTGTCCGAGATCACTGGATGATTGAAAGTACGTCAGTTGCCCCCTCGTACACATGCTTTGGTGGGAGGAAGAATGATGGATCGTTTCCCGCGTCTTGGCTGCCTCGTGCTAGCTGTCGTAGCGGCGGGGCTGCCGACCGTTGCGATGGCCCAGTTCCCCTCCGAACTCGTAGGGTTTAACGGCCCCCCCATCGGCGACTTCACCGCCCAGGAGATGTTCCGCATCCCGGAATGGTCCCTGACGACCAACGAGTTCGTTTTCCTGAATCCACCCAACTCGTTCGACAACAACTACGCAGCCCGGTTCGCGGGTCTGCAAACGGAAGGTGCCGCCGCCCTACAGGTATCCTACCGGTGGATCGACCCGTCCGATCCAGACGGCTGGGTCCGCCTGAGCACCTACAACGGGCCGGAGAGGCCGAATCCAGGACTTCACCTGGGCGGCAAGGTTCGCTTCAAGCTCACGAACCGCAGCCAGCTCTTTGAGGGCGAAATCGGCGTCTGCCTGGGCATCCGTGAAACCGGCATGGTCGTGCCGCAAATGCAGGACGGCGGCGCGGACGGCACGATCGAGTGGGTCGGTGTCGACCCGACACCCAACGGCATCATGGCCGGCGACGACAACATCGTCGACACGCAAGCTACGGGCGATGACATCCAGGAGTACCCCGTCGGCACGAACATCGGCCCCGACGGACTCGACTTGCCCTCGGGCACCGCGGTCGTCTCCGTTGGCTCCAATGGCGCCCTCGACACGGACCCGGCCGGTGATGATCAGGTGCGTTTCGGCTTCCGGATCGGAGCCAACGGCAACCGCGTCCCCATCCCAGCGGTCACTCTTCCACCCGATCCAGCGGCCTATGCGCTCGAGTGGAATCTGGTGACAGGCGACGTTACCGTCAATGGGACGCCGCACGACGGCGGCATCGCCGGCTTCACAGGCGATGGGCAGCTTCTCGCGGACCCGCTGCGCGGCACGCTCGAACACGTCGCTCTCACCAATGTGCCGGCAGACACAGCGGAACTCATCGAGTTTGCCATTGACGAGATGCAGTTTGAGGCGCCCGAACCCGACCCGGTGTTCCCGCCGCGCGTCGTCTGGCCGATCATCGCCGGAGACATGGATGTCACCGTCACCGACCTCGTAGGGACGGTCAATCAGGTGTCGCTCTATCGGAACGACGATCTGGTCGAAGCTCGCGATGTCACCAACAATGACGATGTGACGTTCACCCTCGACCCAACCGCGATCGCCGGCGAAGTCTTCACAGCCACCCAGCGCAGTGGTGACGAGGTGAGCGACCAGTCGCCCGGCGTAACGGTCCTGCCCGAGCCGCCGCCGTACACGTTCTCGCTGCTCATCGACGAAGGTGGCACAGGCAGTTGCAGCACAAGCGCTGGCTGGGAATGGGTTGGCGTAAGCGGCTTCGAGCAGATGGGATCCGACTGGTATCCGCAGGGACTCCCCGTGTTCGCCGACGACGCCGTCTGGCAGACGATCGACGTGCCCCTCGACGACGACGGGTTGATCATCGCCGGTCTGGGTGGCGACGGCATGCTGGATACGTCGCCCAGCGGCTATTACACGATCGACAGCATCTGGTTTACGGAGTCCGAAGGGCTCGTCAACGACCCGTGGGAAGTCTTCATCGACCGGGTACAACTGATCGATGCAACCGGCCAGATCAGCGAGACGATCCTGGACATGGAAGACGGCGTCAGCCACTTCCCGTTCGAGCGGGGGCAAAGCCAGGACCTGGCAACGTCCCTCGAGTTGACCGGCGATGCCTCGTTCGACGGCGCTTACAGCCACTATATCGAATGGACCTACGACGATGTTCTGCCGGAGTCATTGGGCATCCTGCAGCGCGTCGGCGCGGATTGCGGCACGAGTGAGCTCATCGACGACAGCTCACAAGCCATCCGCTTCCACGTCCTTCTGCGCGGGCAACCCGAAAACCCCGCCGTTCCCCTGCCACAGATCGTCGGCCCGATCATCGTCGGAACACAGGACACGGTGAGGGTCCTGCACGAAGCAACGGCAACGTCCGTCGACCTGTACGTGAACGGCGAAATGGCCGCTTCGCAAGGCACGAGCGGCACGACACAGACGGACTTCGCCGGCTTGTCGCTCCAACGGGAGGACTCCGTCTCCGCGCGACAGACCGTGCCATCGGATGGCGAAAGCGACTTCGCATACCCGCGCGGCGTGTCGGATGTGCCGCCGCCTCCGTGGATCACAGAACCTGTGCTGCCCGGCAGCGAAACTGTCACCGTCACAAACGTGCTGACCGCCGCCTATGCCACCGCAACCGAGGTTGCGCTGTACGTGAACGGATCGCTCGCCGGCACGGCGGCCGGGGGCACGGAAACGGTGATCGTCTCGGCCGGCGGCGAACTGCAGCCCGGCGATCTCCTCACCGCCACCCAGACGGTGAACGGCGTCACAAGCGACCTGTCTGCGGAGGTGGCCGTGGAGCTGACATCGGCGCTGAGTGATTACGAGTTCGCTCCGACGCTGGCGGGATTGAGCCGATCACTCACCGTCAGCGACATGCTCGGCGGGCGCATCGGTGTGATCGAGACGGGTGACGTCGATCCAGTCCACGGCATCGAAGCGTGGAACATGCTGTCGGACGAATGCCTGGCTATGGCTTATACGGAACCCAGCCCGGGGTTCCATGTCGCCACACCACCCCAGAACGGCGGCGGGCTGGCCGACCTGACCGACGGCGTTCCCGGAACGACGGTCGAAGCCGTGCTGGCCGACTACAACCGCGTATCGCTCGTCGTGCGTTACGACTTCGATCCGCCGGCCAATCTCGAGGAGATGGTCGTCTTCGCCGCCAACGAAGATCCGGGCGCACCCAACAACGGCCGGCTGTTTCAGCATTACGACGTGTGGGTGTCGAAGGACAACACGCAGACCTTCCAGCCGCTCGCTCTCGCAGTGGCGACCGGCGAGTTCGGATTCGTTAACGAGAACGACGACCGCGCCACGTTCACACATGTGTACGACGGCGTATCCGACCTGCTGGACGAGGACGTCACAAACCTGCGTTTCGTCTTCTACGATGTGTCCAATACCGGTGGGCGATTCGTAGACCCGTGGCAGGGCAACGCCAACGAGGGTGCGGCATACCAGACGCTGTGTCCGGATGTCGAGCCACAGGACACGGACGGCTTCCGGAAGGCCTTCGAGGCACCCATCATCAAGGAGATTGACGTCTTCGGGTTCGTCGTCGGTGATGTCGATGGCGACGGAGATCTCGACGCGACGGACTGGGCTGGTCTGGGCGGATGTATGACTGGACCGTTGCCAAACGGCCCCGCCGGCCCGGGCTGCGAGGTATTTGACTTCGCCCCCGCCGACGGTGACATCGACCTGCTCGACGCGGCCGTCTTCCAGACTCGGTTCACCGGCGATCTGTAACCGCCGTCCCGAGCCGCGCAGCGACGCCCGGGTGCTGTTGTCGGATGCTACTGTCCGGCCATCACTCCTTCAACGCGGAGTGACGGGCCGGGCTCATGCGTGTCGTTTGGAGGTGCGTCCCCCGCGTGGGGAACGGGGCGTCTCTGTCGCCATTGATGAACCGTCTCGATCAACTTCCTGCGGTTGATGGGCTTGGTAGCGTAGTCGTCGCAACCGGCATCCATGCACTTCTTCCGATCGGCAGCCATGGCGTGCGCAGTCAGGGCGATGATCGAGCCGGTGTACCCTTCGCGGCGCAAGAGGGCCGTCGCTACGTAGCCGTCCATCACCGGCATCTGCATGTCCATCAGAACGACATCGAAGGTTTTGCCTTCGTCGCGTGCCGCTAGCACTGCGTCACGCGCGAGTTGGCCGTTTTCCCTGACCGTGACTTCGGCGCCCGCCTTCTTGAGTACGAAGGAGATGAGGCGCTGGTTGTCCGGGCCATCCTCGGCCAGCAAGACGCGGCAATCCCTCAGGTCCAGCTGTCCGGCACTCGCATGCGTTTGGTCCGTTTCGGTGGCCACAGTCGTGGCCGAGACGGGATCGCGGATCATCCTGGAGCCGTCGACCGGTCCCGTGGCTATGGTGACGCGGAACCTCGTCCCGATCCCCTTGGTGGCGTCGACCACCGTGATTTCCCCGCCAAGCATTTCCGCAAAGCGCCTGCTGATGGTCAGGCCGAGCCCGGTGCCACCGAACTTCCGCGTGGTGGAGGCATCCGCCTGCGTAAACGGCTGGAACAGTCTCTCCACCTGCTCCTTGGTCATCCCGATGCCGGTGTCCAGCACGTCGAACTGCAGGACCGGATTGTTCTCGTCGTCGATGAAACGTGTGATCAGTCGCACGCCGCCGACCTCGGTGAACTTGATGGCGTTACCGATCAGGTTGATGAGTATCTGCCGTAACCGGGTCGGGTCGGTCCCAATGGTCTCGGGCATCGCGCCGATGTACTCGACGTTGAATGAGAGCCCCTGGCCATCCGCCTTCACCTTCACCAGCGACGCCACCTCGGCAATAAGCGTGCACGGGTTGCAGGTGACGTGCTCCACCGTCATCTTGCCCGCTTCGACCTTGGACAAATCGAGGATGTCGTTGATGATGCTGATCAGGTAATCGCCATTCCTCTTGATCGTTCGGGCAGCTTCGATCCGCTCCGGTGGAGCGTTCTCCAGCTCGCCGTGCTCCAGCAACACATCGGCAAACCCCAGGATCGCTGTCATGGGTGTGCGGATCTCGTGGCTCATGTTGGCCAGGAATTCGCTCTTGGACCGACTGGCATCTTCGGCCTGGTGGGCGTATTCCTCCGCTTTCTCCCGGGCCTCGATCAGATCTTCCATCAGGCTCAGGAGGGCCTCGCGGTTGTGTCTCAGGTCGGCGTTCGCCCGGCTCAGATTGGACTGCCCCACCTCCATGGAGCCCACCAGGACGGCAAACTCCCTCAGGAACGCCAGGACGGACTGCAGCTTTGAGCGATCCACAATGGGCACGTCAGCCAGGGCATTCAGGTAATCTTCTTCAGGGAAGCCGCATCTTGCGGCCTGCTCCCGGAAAAACTCCACGTCCGGCGGCTCGAGCAGGAACTGGCCGACGAAGAGGTTTGCGACGTGTCTCCCGTTTACGATGATGGGCGAAGCCGCATCCATCAGACCATTCTTGCAGGCATACGCGGAGAAGCCCTCACCGTCGCGCAGTCGATTGGCAATCACCGTGTCGCTTTCGAGGCATCTCCGACCCGTCTCGGGGTTCTTCCGATGGAAATCGGTGCAGATCCTCTGCCACTTCGCACCCACCAGCACGCGGCCCTCGAGGTCAATGATGGCCGCCGCGATTCCAACCGATTCGCAGAAGCTCCCCAGCAGGCCCTGCAACGCTGTCATCCCCTCCAGCATCTCGGCTACATCGACAACCCCCGCGCTCCCTCCGTCACCTTGCAGGCTGGCGAGTTCCTCCGGCACGCCCTCCGCCCCCCGTTCCGCGAAGATCTTCTCCCGCCCGAGCTCTTCAAGCAGGCCGTTGACCTGCGCCTTCAACTCCGCGATCCGCGTCTCACGCCCCGTCATGGTGTCGTTGTGCCGCGCAAGCTCGTCCAATGATTGCTTAAGATGCTCCTGAGCCTGCTCGCGCTCGGCGATCTCGGTCTTCAGTTCGGTGTTGGCATGCGCCAACTCCGCCGTCCGCTCGTTGACGCGCGACTCCAATTCGTCATGAGCTGCGCGGAGGGCGGTCGCCTGAGCAGCGAGTGCCTCTTTGGACCGCTTAAGCTCGTCCGTTCTGGCCTCCAGATTCCGCGCCATGGCGTTGAAGCCGGTTGCCAGTTGACCGACTTCGTCCGTCTTCGTGGTCTCGACGGTCTGTGTCCAATCCCCCTCTCCGAAGGCACGGATGGCCCGGGCGATTTCGTTGATCGGGTTGGCGATGCTGTTGGCGACCAGAAAGGACACGATCAATGCCACGCCGGCGAACACCACGAGCAGGACGATGGATCGCGCGGTCATCTTCCCCAGTTCGTCCGCAATCCTGCTGAGGCTGACCCCCACCCGTACCCATCCGACAATCTCGCCGTGCCCATCAACGGCCGCGACCTTGAAGTCGAGCGCGGGTATATCGTCGTTTTCCCCCACCATGATCTCGTCTACCGTCAACGCGGGGCTGCTGACCGCGTTCAGTGTGACGAGTCTGTCATCTGTATACACCGTGCTCTTGGCTACGATCTCCGTTCTCTCGCTATCGTAGATGCTCGCATAGACAATGTCTTCAATCTCAAACAGCTTCTCGATCGTCTCCGTCAGACCACTCTCGTCCTCAATGATGATCCCTTCGACGGAGTTCCGTGCGAAATAGCCGGCGATGATCGAGCCCCGAGCCTTGAAATCCTCATGCAATCGGTCCGCGAGATTGTGGAGCAGGAAGAAGGAGATGGCGGCCACCGAAGAGATGACCAGCGCACATACCAGCGCAAACACTCTGATCTTCAGCGTGATTCTCATAGCGTT
>Ga0272441_10001188_pt1 | contig 55712 bp, 45 predicted proteins | sample SSMProp6N_FD_193582 | JGI IMG/M metagenome (GOLD analysis project Ga0272441, IMG submission 193582) | Marine sediment archaeal communities from Little Sippewissett salt marsh, Falmouth, MA, United States - SSM-Prop-6N | ecosystem: Environmental > Aquatic > Marine > Wetlands > Sediment ...
CGACAGGCGAGACCAACCCCGACGAGACCAACCCCGACGAGACCAACCCCGACGAGACCAACCCCGACGAGACCAACCCCGACGAGACCAACCCCGACGAGACCAACCCCTAGTGGTGCTACGTGCCGAGTGAGGGCTCGCGAAGATGGCGTGCTGAGCGAGATGAGATCGCGAGAAGCCATTTGTAGGGATGCTCCTAGACCGTTGTCTCTGTGATCGCTTACCATGGGGCCGGCATGGCTTCGTCGCCCAGCAAGATGACCAGGCAGCTCGAGCGGCTCCTGGCAAAGGCTCAGCGTCACTTGGAGAAGGGACGCACGGACAAGGCCGTGGCGGCGTACCGTGACCTGGCCCGGCTCGAGCCCAACCAAATCAGGCACTGGCTGACCATCGGATACCTCGAGGGCAAGCGAGGCAACATCGAAGAGGCGGCCGCGATCTACCGGAAGGTGGGCAACTACTACGACAGCCACCAGAAGACCGAGAAGGCGATCGCTGTTTTCAGTCAGTTGCTTGCACCTTGTCCCGGGGACACGGCCATACACCTGAAGCTGGCCGAGCTGCAGCTGAAAAAGAACCGTCCCGCCGAGAGCTGGCAGCACTATCGACAGGCCTTGGCCCTCCTGCTTGCGGAGGAGAGGCTGGTCGACGCCGTGCAGGTTCTCGTCGCCATGACCGAGTTGGCCTCTGACAACGTGGCCCTGTGGATTCGCCTGGCCGAAACGGCCGTGTCGGCCGGGAGGATCGAGCGTGCTGTGTCGGCGTTTACGACGGCCCTGAAGCTCCTCCGCCAGACGGGGCGCACCCAGGAGTACATTCGGGTCGCAGAGCGACTCTCTGGCCTGACCCCGGAGGATCTTCTGCTGGTCCGAGATCTCGGGGCTCGGTATCTCGAGCGCGGAGACGTGGCGTCTGCATTGGTCAAGCTGCATCGGTGCATCAGCGCCAATCCTCGGGATGTGCGAACACTGAACCTGCTCGTCGATGCCTTCCTCCGAATACGGGATCGGGACAAGGCGGTCAACGCGCTGCGGCTACTCGCCGACCTTCACCTGGATCGGGGAGAGGCGCAGCAACATGCGCTCACCCGCCAGCGGCTGGTCGCGTTGGACTCGTCCTCGGCTCCGAGCAGGGACCCGGCCCACCGCCCGGAGATGGACGTCGCAGCGGGCGATGGCGCAGAGCGCATCGCGGCCCGCCGGCCCACGGGTGGGAAGCCCGCTCGCCATGCGTTTCCGGATCAGGCCGACGTGGCCGACGAGCTCGACAGGACCGGGACGCTGTTGGAGGTTGGTATTCTGTTGAAGGAGGCGGCTGGGTACACGAAGATCGGCCTGTTCGACGGAGCCGCCGATGCGTTGCACCAGGCGCGGGTGCTCGACCCGACCCACGAGGAGGTGTTCGAGCAGCTCAAGCTTGCGTATCTCAAGCTGGGATCCGTCGATGACGCCGTGGCCCTGATCGTAGATCACGCCGAGCGGCTGGCGGACCACGCACCCGACCGGGCCACAACGCTGCTCGACGAGGCGCAGGAGTTGAACGCAGACCATCCCGCGGTGTTCCGAGCGCGCATGGGCCCGTTGGACCCGCACGACTTGGACTCGAGGGCGGAGGAGGCCGCGTCCGCGCGACGATCGTCGGCGGAGCCATGCTGGGCCAATGAGGGCTCGAGCGTGAGGCTCCTGTCCGACATCACGGCGGTTACGGTCAAGCGGCCGCAGCCACCCGACGTCACGGTCAAGATCAATGTGGATGACCTGGAGCGAAAGCTGCTGGAGGAGCAGCGCTTGAGTGCGCGCGGACGGCCACGACCCGGCGCCAACGACGCCAAGACCGGCGCCTTGCGGGAGCTGAGCGCACAGCCGAGCAGCCCGTCGGTGTTCCAGTCGCTCACCACAGGAGAGATCGATCTCACCCAGCTGCGCGAGGCCTTGGGCATGGACGCCCAGACCGAGGATGAGTCTGCGCCTGCCCAAGGCGAAGCGCTCGGCGAGTTCAAGCCCGAAATCACGTCACCGAACGCGCTGGCCCTGAGCCAACGCTGGCGGCACATCGGGGCCCGGCACGACGGCGACTAGAGCGCGGATCCCTGGAGTCACTGCTCAGGGGCAAGTGCCCGCGTAGGCGCAGGTCACCGCGGCCTGGTGGGCGGCGGGGACCTGCGCGAGGTACAAAAGCCGGGCGTCCACCGGGAGGGACCCGACCATGTCGACCTGATCCTCGGGCACGGCGTCCTCGGGGGAGACGAGCAGGACGGTGATGACCTGGCGCATGAGGTCCAGGTGCTCGTCGCGGAGGTCGGCGTTGGTGAAGCCGTCGCCGTCTACGAGCAGAGACTCGTAGACCGCGTAGCGATCCAGCTCGGCGGGGTCGAGGGCGCCGTTGACGGCGGCCATGGTGTACAGGTCCGACAGGGCGGCGATCCGCGTCTCGGGGTCCATTGCGCGCCACCGCCCGATCAGGCAGGCCTCCACCTCCTGGCGGGACTGGAGGTTCTCGGGGGTGCCCGGCTGGCCCACACCGGCGGCCTCCAGGGCGCGCTGCTGGACCTCGGGTGTGAACCACTGCCAGTCACCGTCCACCCAGGCCGCGCGGCCCAGGTGTGCCGCGAGGACCTGCTGCTCGGTGGCGTCCGCCGTGCCGTCAGCGGTGATCATGTCGCCCAGCGCCAGGACCGCGCAGCGCCGATCCTCGGGCGTGCCCAGGTGTGCGGCGGAGAAGGTGGTCATGCCCGCGGCCCAGGGTCGGAAGGCCGCGTGGGCGTCGGACCCTGTGCGGCCGGTCAGGTAGGCGGTGGCCGCCGCGTCCACCACCACGGTCAGGCCCAGGGTCAGGTATCCCAGGATCTGGTGGGTCACCCCAATGCCAGCGACCCTGGCGGCGGCCGCCGCCGCCAGCTCGGAGCCCTTTTGTCCCATGTGGGCGACCATGGCCGCCACACCACGGGTGGCCAGGGAGCGGACCACGGCGTTGAGGCCGGTGCCCACGCCGAAGGTGAAGGCCCCGTTGGCCAGGAGGCGGATCCCCATGTTGGACGCGAGGACGAGCCGCGCGTCCGTCGCGTCGAAGAGCCCCATCATGGTGGAGGCCACGAAGAACAGGTTCAACCCCTCGCGCACGTCGACGCCATAGAGCATCGCGATCTCCAGGGTCAGCCGCGCTCGGATGCGGAAGTCCATGACCGTCTTGTGGGAGAAGCTGATCACGATGCCGGCCACGGGGATCAGCCCCTCGGCGCCGGCCACCACGGCCGCGCCCGCCGAGGCGAGCTGGTAGTGGTCCAGGATCCGCTCCACCCGGTCCTCCCGGGGCTCGGAGAAGGGGAAGGCCTCGTCGAAGAGCGCGGGCAGGTCGTCCAAGCCGCCGAGCTGCTCGAACATGAGGGCGTAGAGCTTGCCCATGACGCCAGACTGCCGGAGCAGCTCCAGGGACTCCCTCATTCCGTCGGTGAGATCCGTGCGCGTGCCCGGGTCGGCCGCGTCGCCGAAGTCGTCCGCCTTGCCGATGTTCACGGCTTCGGCGGCCGAGCCCACGGGCACGGCGTTGGCCGAGATGCAGTGCGCGGCCAGCCGGCCCGCCGCGGCGTCCTGGGCCGCGGCGAGGAACGCCTGCCGCGCCGCCTCGTCGGCGTCGGGGCTGAGCCCTTCGGCCATGCCCGACAGCGCCGCCAGGGCGTCCACCTCTGCGGCGGTGAGCTTCACGGCCAGGCCCTCGAGCCCCCCCACGAGCGTACGGGCGCTGGCGCGGGCGTCCCCGGCGCCGAGCAACAGCCGGTCCTGGGCCGTGAACACGGTCCGCATGGCGGCCTGCTGGTCCGAGGGCCAGCACAGGTCCGCCGCCGGGTCGCACAGGTCCCCGTCGGCCTTGCCCCCAAGCCCGAACTCCGGCGCGGGGATCTCCGGGCTGTCGTCCGTCCCCGTCGTGCATCCGACCCCGACCCCGACCCCGAGCGCCAAGCCCAGGGCCAGAGCCGTCAGGCAGGGCCCGCTGCGCTCCCTCCCGCGGTGGGTGCGCGCTCCATGGTTGTGTCGTCGCATGGGCCCATTCTACAGCAATCCCGCGGCCGGGTCCGCAGTTTTACCGTTGCCCGCTCGACCTTCGCTACTCCCGCTTGAGCCGCTTGTTGATGGCTTGAAGGGTCTCGGTGTCCCGGGTTCGGACGCGGCTGGTGAGGGACTGCTGGTGGGGGGCGAGGCCGATGTCCTCGTCGTCGATGGTCACCCCCAGGAGGTCGGCGATGAGGCGCACGAGCTCGGGTGGATTGATGGGCTTCTCCAGCACCACGGCCGGGCGGTGGTCCCGGGGGAAGGCGAGGAGCTGGCGCACGGCCTCCTCGCCGAGCTCGTCCCGCAGGTGGGCCGTGATCAGGATGACCGGGATCGACTTCCAGGTGGGGTGGGCGCGGAGCCGGCGCAGAAACGCCAGGCCGTTCATGCGCGGCATCACCATGTCGAGGGTGATCAGGTTCGGTGTGAGCGCGGCGAGGTGCTCCAGGGCGTCCTGGCCGTCCTCGGCGGTCTGCACGTCGAACCCGGCGTCCTCGGCGCAGGCCTCGAGGAACATGCGCACGTCCGGCTCGTCCTCCACCACCAGGATCGTTTTGTCGCGCGCGTGTGACATGTCTGATGCTCCACCAGCCGATCTGCGGATTGCGCAAATGGGCTAGAATTCGTCCTCCCACTTGATGAAGCCTTCTGTGACCTCGGTCATGGCGTTTACGATCAGCTCCACGAGGCCGGAGTAGATCATGGTCTCCTTTTCCTTCATGTCGTAGCGCTCCAGGATGTCGCGGATTTGACCCTTGCAGTTCGAGCACGGGGCGCAGACGTACTTGGGCGTTTCGGGGCCGCGGCAGTCGTCAAAGGCGTTCAAGATCTGGGAGAGCTTCTTTCTGCCGGCCACCTTGTGGCGCCAGTCGGGGATGTTGTTTCTGCTCATGATGGCGAAGCCGCTGCCCCCGCCGCAGCAGTAGTTGTGCGGCCCATTGGGCACCATCTCCCGAAACTGCGGGCAGAGCCTCTGCACGATCTCCCGCTGGGGCTTGATGATGCCCATGAGCCGGGTGACGTTGCAGGGGTCATGGATGGTCACCGGGAAGTCGTTGCGCCCCGGATCGAAGTCGATCTTGCCCGACATCACGATGTCCCGCAGCAGCGGGAAGCAGCTCTCCCGCGGGGTCAGCAGCGCGGCGGGCAGCACCCGGTCGGCGATGACCGTCAGCGCCTTGTGGGCGTGGCCGCACTCGCCGAGCACGATCTTCTTCACGCCCAGCTTCTTGGCGGCCTGGGCCTGGAGCAGGGCCGTGCGGGCGTACTGCACGTCGTCGTAGAACACTCCGTAGTTGATCGAGTCGTAGGCCGCCAAGTCGCTCGACAGGGTCCAGGATTCGATGATGCCGGCCTTCTTCGCCGCCTCGAGGATGATGGCGAAGGCCCCCACGTTGTCCGGCCAGGCGAGGATCTCCCCGGCGTTGTGGATGAGCAGGATCTCGGCGCCCTCGACGTCCCAGGGGGTCTCGTACTCGTAGCCGGTCATCTCGCCGATGTCCTCGTCGATGAACGCCATGTTGTCCTTGACCACCAGGGCGTTCATGTTCGTCGACGAGCCGGTCGCCAGCTGCAGCATGGAGCCTTTCTCGTGCAGCTCGGGAGTGGTGATGCCCATCTCCTGGCTGAAGATCTTGCGGATCTCCCGGGCCACCAGGCCGTTATCGGCGCCGATGGGGCAGGTCTGGGCGCAGCGCCGGCAGATGTTGCACCGGTAGGCCAGCTCCCCGAGCCGCGCCACGGTCTGCCAGGTGAGGTCGAGCTTGCCGTTGCGCCAGTCCGACCACAGCTCCTTTTTGACGTGCTTTTTGTAGATGCGGCGGAAGACCTCGGTCCGGTAGGTGGGCCGGTACATCTCGTTTTCCCCGCTGGCCTCGTAGATGTGGCAGGCGGCCGAGCAGGTGTTGCACTTGGCGCAGTGGTCCATGGTGGTGACCAGCTGCGCCAGGAAGGTCCAGTTGTTCTCGGCGGTGAAGAGCTTCTCCATGCCACACAGGAACTTCTCCACGAAAGCCTGCTCCTCGGCGGGGGTCTTGGGCCTGGGGATGGGGAGGATCGCCGTGTCATCCAGGATGCAGGCAAAGTCCTCCCGGGTGGACTCGGCGACCTCGCTCCAGGCGGGCTCGTCGAGGTCGGCGGGCAGGGGCATGAGGTCGGCGTTGTCCACGTGGGACAGGCGCGGCGTGTCGGCGGAGATGTCGGCGATTTGGACGAATTTCTTGGTCATGGTCTCACTCCGCTTCGTTGCCGTCGGGCCGCATGGGGTTGAAGCTCGCCACCTCCACCCAGTTTCGCTTGCCGTCGGCGTGCACGTGGTCGGCGGCCCAGGAGACGGGCTGGCCCAGGGCCTCGCCGATCCGCTTGTCGGTCTCGGGGGTGTCGATGTTCGGCTCGTCTCCCCAGCGGATGTCGTGCCACAGGAAGTACTTCATGAAGAAGTGGGACATGTGCGTGAGGGGGATGTAGGCCAGCAGCGCGAAGACCAGGAGCATCTGCGTGGCAAAGAGGGTGGAGTCGAGCTCGACGAACCCGAAGGTGACCAGGCTGTAGACAAAGCCCCGCATGGCGAAAAACGCGGGGTCCACGGCGCGCCAGGTGTACAGGGCCACGCCGATGGTCACCCCGAACAGGATCAGGTTGAAGTAGTGGCCCACCGAGGAGTAGTTGCGCAGCTCGCGGTTGGTGAGCCGCCGCAGCAGTAGCCCCACCGCGCCCACGGCGCACAGCACGTAGCCCACGGGGCCGACGATCTTCGTCACCCCGATCACCAGCCCGGCGAACCCGCCGGCCCCGGGCACCATGGACACGCCCCCGGCATGAAGAATGGCGCCAAAGACGATCAGGCCGGCAAACGCCGCCAGGACGTAGAGCCCGAAGTGGAAGGGGAAGCTCACCCACCACAGGGGTCTGTTGTGCTCCCACACCCCCTTGAGCAGCAGGATCTCGGGGATCATCACCTTCAGCTCCCCGATCCCGGACACCTCCCGCTCCTTTTCCCACCAGTCCACATCCTCGAGGTAGCTCCCCCCATAGGAGGCGCGCTTGGCCTCGTGGGCCACGGGATACAGCTCCCAGCGCACGTGCTGAGGCAGGTTCTTGTAGGCCATGATCCGGGCGACCACCGCGCCCAGAAAGACGAGGATGGCCACATAGGCAATCAGGTAGGCTACGATCGACATCGGGGGTCTCCTCTCATTTCAGCTCCGGCGCTCGTCCATCAGGGGAGGAGGTCCGCGATCATTTTCAGTAGCTTGTCGGGATCGATGGGCTTGGCCATGAACCCCTCGGGGTTGGGTACCTGCTTGCGGGTCCTGAGGAAGTGCTCCATGGGATCCCCCACGGCGGTGATGATCACCACCGGGATCCTGGCCAGGTCAGCGTCGCCCTTGAGCTGCCGATAGGACTTCACGCCGGACTGGTGGGGCATGGTGATGTCGAGGGTGATCAGGTCCGGCGACGAGCCCCGGGCCAGGCTCAGGCACTCCACTCCGTCTTCGGCCTCGAGGGTGGCGTAGCCGTGGTCGGCCAGAAGCGACCCCAGGAAGGTCCGTACGTCTCGCTCGTCGTCGACGATCAGAATGGTCTTTTTTTCGCTCATGGCTGTCCGGCGTCCTTAGGTCTTGGAGGGTTGTTGTCCTGGGTCGGCGTCGGCGCCCGGGGATTCATCGTGCCGCTGCAGCTCGATCTGGGCGAGCTTGCGGACCTTGTATGCCTTGTCCCTCAGCGCGCCGAAGACGATGCCGCACCCGGCGTCGGTGCGGCAGGCGTCCCCTGCGGAGGCCAGGTCGATCATCTCCTCGGAGAGGTTGATCACCAGCCTGAGGTAGTCGTCTGCGGTCATGTGGGCCATCGGGTCACGCTCCGTGGACCCTTTGAATGCAACCCGCGGGCCACCCAGGTGATGATGCCAATTGAAGCTGTGATTACAGACAGATGAGCGGCTTTGACCGGGGCAGCGACCCTGTGCCGTGTTCGCCGGATTCCCCGCGATCTCTTTGACAGGGCTGCGCCGAATCGAGGCCTCAACGCATTGAAATCACAACGCTGGTCGCTTGTCGCCGGCTGCGCTACCTGTCCCGGGTTCGATCCCGGGACACGGCCGAGACATGAGACACGCCGCCTGGCCAACCTCGCCGAGAGGCTCTCAGCTGCTGCAGATCCCCATCATGCAGATCTCCGCGGGGGTGCAGTCATTGCCACAGGAGCCGCAGTTCTGCACGCCGATGCCGAAATCATAGTTGACGCATCCCGATGCACCGCAGCAAAGCGCCGGCTCCCCCATGGAGCCGGGCTGGCAGATGGTGCCACAGGCGCCGCAGTTGTTGATGTCGGTGTCCAGATCCGCGCAGACGCCGCTGCAGCACGTCTCGTTGGCCGCGCACTGGCAGCAGAGGCTGAGGTCGTAGACACAGGTGAACGCGCAGGTCAGGTCACCGCCGGTGTAGCCGAGGGTCGCGCAGGTGTGGCCGCCGAGGTCGAGCCCGTCGCACTCCTCGGGCCCCTGGATCTGGCCGTCTCCGCAGGTGTGGCAGTCCGAGGTGTCCAGGGTGCACAGGGAGGTGCACTGCAGGGTGCCCTGCTGATGGCCGGTGGCGGTGGTGCAGGTCTGGCCGCCGAGGTCGAGCCCGTCGCAGACCTCGCCCGGATCGATGTCGCCGTCCCCACACTGTGGAAAAGCGCCGCACCCGGTGGTGTCGTACTGGCAGGTCGCCGTGCAGGCCAGCGCGCCTGACGCGTAGCCCAGGCTCACGCAGGTCTGGCCGCCCAGGTTGGCGCCGTCGCACTGCTCACCGGCACCGATGACGCCGTCGCCGCAGATCGGCGCGACGTCGCAGCCGCTGGTGTCGAACGCGCAGGCCGCGGTGCACGACAGGGTGCCGCCGCTGAAGCCCAGGCCCACGCAGGTCTGGCCGTCCAGGTCGGCGCCGTCGCACTGCTCGCCCGGGTCCCGCGTGGAGTCGCCGCAGACCGGCTGGACAGCGCAGTCGGACAGGTCGAACCCGCAGGCTGCGGTGCACCCCAGCGCGCCGCTGCCGTACCCGAGGATTTCGCAGGTCATGCCGCCCAAGTTGACGCCGTCGCACTCCTCGCCCGGGTCCAGCACCCCGTTTCCGCAGGTGCCGCTCGACTGGCAGCCCGAGGTGTCGAGGGTGCAGGCCGAGGTGCAGGCCAACGTGCCGCCGACAAAGCCCTGGGTGTAGCAGCTGTGCCCCCCCAGCTCGGCGCCGTCGCACTGCTCCGGGGCATCGATCACGCCGTCACCGCAAAGGTCGATGCCGCTGTCGATGCCGTTGTCGTTGCCGTTGTCGTTGCCCATCGGCGTGCTGCCGCCGCAGGCGGCGGTTGCCAGGGTCACCATCGCCGTGAACCAGGTCAACAATGGATACCGCGCCGGGTTGGCCGTCATGTGGCACATCCTTTTTCTGATAGACCAATCTTGATTATTCTTGGTCACCAGACCGAAGTCAATTTCCAACATCGCCAAGGGCCGCCGATCCCGAGACTTGGGACGCGATCCGGATGAGCCTCCGACAACGTGTCGTCAGGAGAGGTCGTGCTTCGAGAGGTTTCGATAGAGGGTGGCGCGGCCCACGCCCAACAGCTCGGCGGCGCGCTTCTTGTTGCCGCCGGCCTTGGCCAGGGCGACCACGATCTGCTCCCGGGTGAGCTTGGGAGCCGGCCCGGGCGTGGCAGCAGGCGCGGCCTCGTGCTCGCGGATCTCCGGTGGCAGATGCTCGGGCTCGATGGTGCCCACGTGGCACTTCACATAGGCGTACTCGATGGCGTTGCGCAGCTCCCGGACGTTGCCGGGCCAGGGATACCGGGTCAGGGCCTCGATGGCCCGCGGGGTCACCGTGAGCAGCTGCCGTCCGGTCTCCGTCGAGACCACCTCCAAGAAGTGGTCCGTGAGCAGGGCGATGTCCAATCGTCGCTCCCGCAGGGGCGGCAGGTCGATGGGCACCACGCAGAGTCGGTAGAACAGGTCCCGGCGGAAGGTGCCCTTCTCCATCAGGTGCCGAAGGTTCTGGTTGGTGGCGCTGATCACGCGCACGTCCACGTCGATGGTCTTCTCGCCGCCCACGGGCTGGATGGTGCGCTCCTGGAGCACCCGCAGCAGCGCCACCTGCATGGCCGCGGAGACCTCCCCGACCTCGTCCAGGAAGATGGTGCCCCCGTGGGCCAGCTCGAACCGGCCCTTCTTGTCGCGCACGGCGCCGGTGAAGGCGCCGCGGACGTGGCCGAACAGCTCGCTCTCCAGGATGCCCTCGGGCAGGGCGCCGCAGTTGACCGCCACGAAGGGCCCCTCCCTCCGGGGGCTCAGGTCGTGGATGGCGTTGGCGACGAGCTCCTTGCCCGTGCCGCTCTCGCCCTCGATGAGCACCGACACCTGCACGGCGCCCACCTCGCGGATGAGGTCGAACAGGGCGCGCATCTTCGGGTCCCGCCCCACCAGCCCGGCCAGGGAGGTCCGCTGCCGGAGCCGCCGCTTGAGCGCGTCGAGCTCGGTGGTGTCCTTGAAGGAGATGAGCGCGCCCACCGTGGCGCCGTCCTCTGCCGACAGGGGCGTGGTGAGCATCTCCAGCACGCGTTGCTCACCGTCGGGTCGGCGAAAGGTCACGCGCTTGCGATTGCCGGCGGCGGGCTCTTCGTCTTCGCTGCCCGCACAAAACATGCACATGCCCCCGCAGAACCGCCCGGGGAACACGTCGTGGCAGTCCTTGCCCAGGATCTCGACCCGGTCGTAGCCGGTGATCTCCTCGGCCGCCTGGTTGAAGTAGAAGATGCGGCGGTTGGTGGTGTGGGCCATGATGCCGTCCACCTGGTTGTCCAGCAGCAGCTCGAAGTTCTTCCGGGACGTGAACAGGGCCTTGAGGATGCCCGAGGCGAAGAGGGTCTGCATCCGCTCCTCGAGCAGGTCCCGGGTCTCCCGAAAGAGCGCCAGGCGCCGCTCATCGGTGTCGGCGGTGGTCGGTTCGGGCACGTCCCAGTGCAGGTGGGGCGGCATGCCTGGCATGGAGGGCCGGCAGGACTGGTCGAAGTCGCCCAGGGTCACCACCAGATCCACCAGGAACACCTCGATGTCCAGGGGCGTGCGCATGGGGTAGCCCGTGACGTCGACCTCTCGCTCACCCATGACCTGCACCACCATGGGATCCAGGTCCCGGGGCGTCATGGAGGCGCTGATCACGTCCACGTCCTCGTCGGCGAAGTGGCGCGCCCACCCCTCCGCGAGGATGTGCAGGGAGCTCGGACCCATGCCTAGAAAGAGGATGTTGTGCCGGCGCTCCAAGCTGTTTTGCCCCGCTGCGTCGTTGTCACCGTCAGGTTCTCCTACATGCGCCGCCAAAGGTCAACCGAGGGCCGGGTCCGCCAGCAGCAGCTCCAGGATGCGCTGGTTGGCCCGGGGAAAGGCGAGGTCGGACAGCCGCGTCACCCGGAGCCACTGCCAGGCGTCGGCGGCGCGGGACCGCGGCCGACGGACGCTGCCCACGAGCGTGCAGTGGTAGGCGTGCAGGGTGATGCGGAAGTGGGTGTAGGCGTGGTGGATCGTGGCGATCTTCGCTCCCACGGCGACCTCCATGCCGAGCTCCTCGGCGACCTCTCGCCGCACGGTCTCGGTCAGTCGCTCTCGCTCTTCGCGCTTGCCCCCGGGAAATTCCCACAGCCCTCCGAGCAACCCCTCGGCCGGGCGCTTCTGTACGAACACCTCCCCCCTGGCGTTGCGGATGACACCCACGCCAATGGTGTAGTGGGGGATGGCGCGGGCGCGCCTTCGATGGGGGATCTCGTGGTGGGTTCCCCGGCGGCGGGCCTCGCACCAGCGTTTCAAGGGGCAGCCACCGCAGATGGGCCTCTTGGGCGCGCACAACCTGGCGCCCAGGTCCATGAGCGCCTGGTTGTGGTCTGCCGGATCCGGGGCGGACGCCACCAGGGTCTCGGCCGCCCGCCAGAGCCAGCGATCCACGGGCGGCCGAGCCATGTCTTCTGCCACGGCGTAGAGCCGTAGGAGCACCCGCTTGACGTTGCCGTCCACCACCGGGTGGCGCTGCCCGTGGGCAAAGCAGAGGATGGACCCGGCCGTGGACCGGCCGACGCCGGGCAGCGCCTGGACGGCGTCGAGCGCGCGCGGCATTCTCCCGTCGTGGCTGGCCACCACGATCCCTGCCGCCCGGTGCAGGTTGCGCGCCCGGGCGTAGTAGCCGAGCCCCTCCCACGCCTTGAGCACCTCGTCCAGGTCCGCCGCCGCCAGCGCTTCCACGTCCGGAAACCGCACCAAGAACCGCTCGTAGTACGGGATCGCCGTCTCCACCCGGGTCTGCTGGAGCATGATCTCCGAGACCCAGATGCGGTAGGGATCCCGGGTGCGCCGCCAGGGCAGGTCCCGGTGGCCGCGCGCATACCAACCGGCGAGCGCCCGCGCAAGGGCCGGTCGTCGCCGCAGGGTCGGCAGCGTGAGATCTTGTGTCTGCGGGGATCTGCTCACGGTCTTCAACGTAAGTCCGAACGGGCTGCGCGCAAAACCGGGTAGACCCACCACCGCGGTCACGCGTTGGTAGGGGAGTCGGAGCCAACACAACTGCCAGATGATAGGAGGTCACCATGCGCAGGGTGGTATTGGTGTGTTCGTTGCTCGCTGCCTCGGTCCTGATGACCGGGTCGGCCCTCGCCGCCCCGGCGACCGCTTCGGCGCCCACGTCCTCGGGCGACAAGTGTACCAAGGACAAAAACGGCGTCATGAGGTGCGAGTTCGGCGGAGACAAGGTGTGGGGTGCGGTGGTGGGACCCAAGGGGCGGTTCATCGGCGGCAAGACGCCGGTGATATTCAAGTCACTGATCGACTATCGAGTGGACTTTCTCCCCGAGCTCAACCGGACCGTCGAAGAGCTGTAGAGGGGATCACTCCACGTCGTAGGCGGCGAGGCGGCGGCGGAGGGTGTTCAGGCCGATGCCGAGGGCGCGGGCGGTGGCGGACTTGTTGCTTGCGAGCCGCTCGTAGATCGTCAGGATGTGCGCTTTCTCCACGGCGGCCAGAGACGTGATTCCTCCGGGGTGGTCCGTGGTGAGCGGCGGGTCGGCGGGTGCGGTGCGGCGCAGCTCCTCGGGTAGGTGCTCGGTGGCGATGGGGCGGCCTTGGGCGAGGTTGACCGCCGATCGGATCACCGACTGCAGCTCTCGCACGTTGCCGGGGAAGTCGTAGGTGACCAGACGCTCCAGGGCGTCGGTGGACACCCCCGGGGGTGCGGAGGCGCCGCCCCCGGTGCCCAGGAAGTGGCGGACCAGCAGGGGGATGTCGTCGGGGCGATCCCGCAGGGGTTGCAGGTGTAGTCGCCCCCCCCGGATCCTGTAGTAGAGATCCTTGCGGAAGCGCCCCTGGGCCATCATGCGGCCCAGGTCCTCGTTGGTGGCCGCGATGACCCGCAGGTCCACCCTGCGCTGGTGGCTGCTGCCCAGCCGGGAGTATTCTCCGTCCTGCAGGACCCGCAGCAGCTTGGCCTGCAGCTCCGCAGAGAGAGCGCCGATCTCGTCCAGAAAGAGAGTGCCCTGGTCGGTGTTCTGCAGGTGGCCCTTGCGCTCGGCGCGGGCGTCGGTGAAGGCCCCCTTTGCGTGCCCGAAGAACTCCGCCTCGAACAGGGTGCTGGTGAGCGCCGCCATGTTGATGGGGGTGAAGGCCCGACCGGCCCGGGGGCTGGCCTCGTGGATGGCCTGGGCGAGCAGCTCCTTGCCTGTGCCGCTCTCGCCGGTGATGAGGATGGGCACGTTGCTGGCGGCGTGTAGCTCCGCCTCCCGCAGGACGCGCATCATCGGGGCCGAGCGGGTGACGATGCGGCGGAAGGGCTCGGGGCGCGCCAGGTCCGGCGCGGTTGTGCCGCGACCCACCTCGAGGATGTCCAGCAGCCGCTTGCGCTCCAGGGCCCGGCGCAGGGAGAGCTGGAGCACCTCCCGGGGCACGGGCTTGATGAGGTAGTCGTAGGCGCCCCGGCGCAGACAGTCCACGGCGATGCGGGCCTGGTCCACCGCGGTGACGATGATGCACTCCGTTGCAGGGCTGGCGTGGCGGAACCGATCCAGGAGCTCCAGCCCGCTCATCTCCGGCATGTTCAGGTCGATGATGGCCAGATCGAAATGACCCCCCTGTTCGACGGTGGCGGCCATGCGGATCGGATCCGGCTCCAGGCTGATGTTCCGGTAGCCGAGCCAGGCCAGGCTCCGGCGCATGATTTCCAGGTAGTCCGGGTCGTCGTCTACTACGGCGATGGTGTATCCCACTGAGCCTCCTGCGCCCCGACAGGCCATCCTGGCATATGCCAAATTGGCACGACGGAGAAAGCCGCGATTTCTCGCAGGGTTGGCAATAGGCTATGCCAATTTGGCGTCATTGTCTAGCAGTAAGCTAGATTTTACGGTGGTGGCTCCATCGAGCATATGCTCTGTAACAATTTGAAAACAAATAGGTTTGTTGTTGATTCCTGGAATGGTCCCCGAATCGGTACGATCATTGCGGAGGTGGAGACGCCAACGAATGGTCAGCCTGGTCAGGCCTGGCCGGGGCAGCCCCGGTCGGCGGCTCGAAGGGAACGATCCGATGGAGCTGAGATCAAGGTTCGAGGCTGGGGACTTTGCGATCCTCGCCGAGATGGAGCCTCCCAAGGGGGTCGACGTGTCGGACATGGTGGCCTGCGCCACAGCCGTCAAGGGAGACGTTGACGCCTTCGTGGTCCCCGAGATGTCCAACGCGGTGATGCGAATGAGCGCCCTGGGTGCGGCCCTCATCCTCCAGGACAGAGGGCTGGAGACGGTGATGCAGGTCAACTGCCGGGACCGAAACCGCCTCGCCCTCCAGGCCGACCTCCTGGCGGCCGGGGCCAGCGGGATCCCCTCGGTCATGGCCGTGGCCGGGCAGGAACCCAGCTATGGGGATCACACCCAGGCCCGGGCGGTCAACGATCTGGACCTGCTCGGGCTGCTCGGCGCCCTGCGCAGCCTGGGGCAGGGTCGGGACATGGCCGACATCGAGCTCGAGGGAGCGGCGTCCTTCCTGGTGGGCTCCACCGTGGAGGCGGGCGCCTGGGGGCGTTCCCCCGAGGTGGAGCTGCAGGAGATGAACAGGAAGGTGGAGGCCGGAGCCACTTTCTTCGTGACCCCGCCGATCTTCGATCCGGCGATCATCGCGCCCTTCCTCGAGCGGGTGGAGGCGCACCCCTCGGGTGTGAAAATCGTGTCCACGGTGCTGCTGTGCAAGTCCCTGGGTATGGCCCGGTACCTGGCGCGTAACGTGGACCACGTGCACGTGCCCGAAGCGTTGATCGAGCGGATCGGGGGGGCCGCGGACAAGCCCCGGGAGTGCGTGGCCATCGCCGCGGACCTCGTGGGGGCGCTCCGGGCCGTCGGGGTGGCCGGTGTGGTCCTGTCCACCATGGGCTGGGAAGACAAGCTGCCGGAGATTCTCCGGCTGATCTGACGACGGCGTTGGCGACGAGCACGCAGCCGTCACGAAGGGCTAGGCTGATGAGCAACAACGGTCAAGTGGGTGCGGTGATGGTGGTCGGGGGCGGCATCGTGGGGATGCAGTCGGCCCTCGACCTGGCCAACTCCGGCTACTACGTCTATCTGGTGGAGCGGTCCGCGGCCATAGGGGGGGTGATGTCGCAGCTCGACAAGACCTTTCCCACCAATGACTGTGCCATGTGAATTATCTCGCCCAAACTGGTCGAGGTCGGCCGGCATTTGAACATCGAGCTGCTCACCGGCACCGAGCTGCTCGGGGTGGACGGTGACCCCGGGCGCTTCACCGCCCGGATTCGCAAGCACCCACGCTATGTCGAGCTCGACAAGTGCACCAGCTGCGGGGAGTGCGCCAAGGTCTGCCCCATCTCCCTGGACGACTCCTACAACGAGGGGCTCAGCCAGCGCCAGGCGGTGTACAAGCAGTACCCCCAGGCCATCCCCGGCGCCTTCGCCATCGAGAAGCGGGGCCTGGCGCCCTGCCGTGGCGCGTGCCCCGCCCAGGTGAGCGCCCAGGGCTTCATCGCCCTCATCAACGGGGGCCGGTACCGCGAGGCACTGGAGCTGTTCAAGCGGGACAACCCCTTCCCTGGCATCTGTGGCCGGGTCTGTCACCACCCCTGCGAGGGCCGGTGTACCCGCGACGAGGTGGACGCTCCCCTGGCCATCCGCGGGTTGCACCGGTTCCTCGCCGACACCGACGCCGCGGCGGACGAGCCCTTCGTGCCGGCACGGGGTGACGCGCGGGACGAGCGGGTGGCCATCATCGGCGCCGGCCCGGCGGGCCTCGCCTGCGCCTACTTCCTGGCGGTTTCGGGCTATCGGGTGACGGTCTACGAGAAGCTGCCCAGGCCCGGCGGCATGCTCGTGGCGGGGATCCCCCGGTACCGGCTACCGCGTGGGGTCATCGACGACGAGCTGCAGGTGTTGGAGCGGCTCGGCGTGGAGATCAAGACGGGCGTCGAGGTGGGCACGGACATCACCTTCGACGGGCTCCGCGCCGAGGGGGTGCAGGCCATCTTCGTGGCGGTGGGGGCCCACGTGTCCAAGCGGCTGCGGGTCGAAGGGGAGGACCTGGCGGGCGTGCACGGGGGCGTGGAGTACCTGCGGCAGGTCAACCTGGGGGAGCCGGTGGCGCTGGGGGACCGTGTGGCGGTCATCGGCGGCGGAAACGTGGCCATGGACGCCGTGCGGACGGCCCTGCGCCTGGGGTCGAAGGAGGCCATGGTGGTCTACCGCCGCACCGAGGCCCAGATGCCCGCCGACGCCGACGAGATCACCGAGTGTCGGGATGAGGGCATCGAGATCATGACCCTCGTGGCGCCCGTGCGGATCCTCGGCCAGGGCGGCCGGGTCAAGGCGCTGGAGTGCATCCGAATGGAGCTCGGCGAGCCGGACGACAGCGGCCGGCGGCGCCCGGTGCCCATCGAGGGCTCGGAGCTCACCCTGGAGGTGGACGCGGTGATCCCGGCCATCGGCCAGGAGACTGACTGGCGCTGTCTGCCGGCTCAGGCCCGGTGCCAGCCCGACCGCTGGGGGCGGCTCGAGGTGGATCCCGTCACCAGGCAGACCACCGAGCCGGACGTGTTCGCCGGCGGAGATGCGGTCACCGGGCCGGCCACCGTTGTCGAGGCCATCGGCGCGGGCAAGGAGGCGGCCATTTCCATCGATCGGTTCCTTCGCGGGGACGACCTGCGCGAGGGCCGTGAGTCCCCCAAGGAGGAGGTCGGGGATGTGGACCTGGCCGACCGTGAGCGGCGCCCGCGGGTGACCATGGCCCACCGGGACGCAGCCGAGCGAGTGCGTGACTTCGCCGAGGTGCAGCTGGGCTACGACGAGGCCCAGACCCGGCGGGAGGCCGAGCGGTGTCTGGCATGCGCGGTCTGCGCAGAATGCTATCGGTGCGTGGACGTCTGCCTGGCGGGCGCCGTGGACCATGACCAGGAGGTCGTCGAGAGTGACCTCGACGTGGGCGCGGTGGTGCTATGCCCGGGGAGCCGCCCCTACGACCCGACGCCCGACGGCGAGCTGTACCTGTACGGCCGCCACCCCGACGTGGTGACCAGTCTCGAGCTCGAGCGGCTCCTCAGCGCGTCGGGGCCCACCCAGGGCCACCTGGTGCGCCCCTCGAACCAGCAGGAGCCCACCAGGATCGCCTGGCTCCAGTGCGTCGGCTCCCGGGACGCCAACCGGTGTGGCAACGGCTACTGCTCTTCGGTGTGCTGCATGGTCGCCGTCAAGGACTCCATGATCGCCAAGGAGCACGCCGCCGGACCCCTGGACTGCGCGATCTTCAACATGGATGTGCGGACCTTTGGCAAGGACTACGAGAAGTACTACCAGCGCGCCCGGGAACGCGGGGTGCGGTTCGTCAAGGCGCGGGTGCACTCCATCTACGAGGAGGGGGACGCCCGGGACCTGGCCGTCCGCTACGTGAGCGAAAAGGGCGAGGTCAAAAACGAGACCTTCGACATGGTGGTGCTGTCGGTGGGTCTCGAGGTGACACGCTCCACGGTGGACCTGGCCGGGAGGCTGGGGATCGAGCTCGACGAGCACAAGTTCGCCGTGACCCGGCCCTTCAACCCAGTGGAGACCACCCGGCCGGGCATCTACGCCTGCGGCGTGTTCCAGGAGGCCAAGGACATCCCCAGCGCGGTCACCGAGGGCAGCGCCGCCGCCTGCGCCGCTGCGTCGCGGCTGGCCGCGGCGCGGAACACCCTGACCAAGCGGGTGGACCTGCCGGCCGAGCGGGACGTGTCCGGTGAGCCGCCGCGGGTGGGCGTGTTCGTCTGCAACTGCGGCATCAACATCGCCTCGGTGGTGGACGTCGAGGCCGTGGCGTCCTTCGCCCGGGACCTGCCCGGGGTGGCCTACGTGGGGAGCAACCTGTTCACCTGCTCCCAGGACTCCCAGCAGGGCATGAAAGAGCTCATCGTCGAGCACGATCTGAACCGGGTGGTGGTGGCTGCCTGCACACCCAAGACCCACGAGTCCATCTTCATGGACACGCTGCGGGAGGTGGGCCTCAACCGGTACCTGTTCGAGATGGCCAACATCCGTAACCAGAACGCCTGGGTTCACTCCTCTGATCCCGTCGCGGCCACGGCCAAGGCCAAGGACCTGGTGACCATGGCCGTGGCCCGGGCCGCCAGCCTCAAGCCCCTCGTTCAGAAGCGCATCCCCGTAACCCCCAGGGCGCTGGTGGTGGGCGGCGGCGTGGCGGGCATGAACGCCGCCATTGGCCTGGCCGACCAGGGCTTCGAGGTGTACCTGGTGGAGAAGGAGGCCCACCTGGGCGGACTGGCCCACCGGCTCACGGCCACGATCGAGGGGGACATGGTGGCGCCCTACCTGGCCGATCTCGTCTCGGAGGTTGAGAGCCACGCGCAGATCCAGGTGCTGACGCAGTCGCTCATCGTGGGCTTTTCGGGGTTCAAGGGCAACTTCACCACGGAGGTGCTGGTGGGCCCGGGGCCCTATGCGCGCAAGGTCGAGCACGGCGTGGTGATCCTCGCCACCGGAGCGCGCGAGTATGTGCCCACCCAATACGGCTACAGAAACGGCGGCGGCGATCGGATCGTGACGCAGCTCGACCTCCCAGAGCGGCTCGCCCGCCTGGAGGCCGGCGAGATCAACAACGTCGTGATGATTCAGTGCGTGGGATCCCGCGACGCCGACCACCCCAACTGCAGCCGGGTGTGCTGTCAGACCGCGGTGAAGAACGCCATCCACATCAAGGAGGATCATCCGGACGCCCGGGTGGTGGTGCTGTACCGGGACATGCGGACCTACGGCCGGTCGGAGGCCCACTACCGGCGGGCGCGGGAGTTGGGGGTGATGTTCGCGCGGTTCGCCGCCGAGGATCCACCCCGGGTGAACACCAGCGGCGGGAGCCCGGTGGTGCAGTACACCGACCACGTGCTCGATCGACCCGTGGCGGTGGAGGCTGACCTGCTCGTGCTCAGCGCCGGCATGCGCGCCGCCGACACCCAGGAGCTGGCGTCGCTGGTCAAAGTCGCGCACACGGCCGAGGGGCACTTCATGGAGGCGCACGTCAAGCTCCGGCCCGTGGACATGGCGACCGACGGCGTCTTCGTCTGCGGGACGGCGCACAGCCCCAAGCTCCTGTCGGAGACCATCGCCCAGGCCGAGGCGGCGGCGGCCCGGGCTGCCACCTTCCTGTCCCAGAGCGAGCTGACCCTGTCGGCGGTGACCGCCGAGGTGAACCCGAACCACTGCGCGTCGTGCCTCATCTGCGTGCGCACCTGTCCCTACGAGGTGCCGCGGATGAACGCCGACGGCAAGAGCGAGATCGACGAGGCCCTGTGTCACGGCTGCGGTGTCTGCGCCGCCGAGTGCCCGGGCAAGGCCATCCACCTCAACCTGTACGAGGACGACCAGATCCTGTGCAAGGTCGAGGCGCTACTGGAGGACGCACTATGAGCGAGCCCTATGAGCCGGTGATCGTTGCCTTCTGCTGCAACTTCTGAGGTTACACCGCCGCGGACCTGGCAGGTTCGATGAGGTTGAGCTATCCGGCTTCCATCAAGGTCGTGCTCGTGCCGTGTACGGGCAAGATCGACCTGCTGCACGTGATACGGGCCTTCGAGCTGGGCGCCGACGGGGTCTACGGGCTGGGGTGCCTCGAGGGGGACTGTCACTTCGAGCGGGGGAACCTCCGCGCGCGCAGCCGGTTCACCGAGGCGCAGCGGCTGCTCGACGAGGTGGGGGTCTGCGGGGAGCGGGCGCAGATGTACAACCTCTCGTCGAGCGAAGCCCCGCGCTTCGTACAGATCGCCGAGGAGATGGTGGACAGGATCCGGCGGCTGGGGCCGAGCCCGCTCAAGGGGCGTGGCCGGCGCGTCGCCTGAGAAAGGTACTGGCCGATGATCATCGTGGACAGAAAACCCATCAATGAGATCCTGGCCGAGCTCGATCCCTGCGACAAGGTGCTCGTGCTGGGTTGCGGGGAGTGCGTGACCGTCTGCGAGGCGGGAGGGCGCAGGGAGGTCGCGGTGCTGGCCTCGGTGATGCGCATGCACTTTCTCAACCAGGATCGACAGGTGACGGTGGACGAGCTGACGCTCGAGCGACAGTGCGACCACGAGTTTCTGGAGCAGATCCGAGAGGTGGCCGGTGGGTACGACACCATCGTCTCGCTGGCCTGCGGCGTCGGGGTGCAGTTCACCGCGGAGAAGTTCCACACCACGACCGTGGTGCCGGGGGTGAACACATCCATGATGGGCGTCACCGAGAAGCGGGGCGTGTGGAGTGAGCGATGTCAGGGCTGTGGCGAGTGCATCCTGGCCCGCACCGGGGGCATCTGCCCGGTGGCTCGCTGCGCCAAGCGCGTGATGAACGGCCCCTGCGGTGGATCCACCGACGGAAAGTGCGAGATCTCCGGGGAGCTGGACTGCGCCTGGCAGCTCATCATCGATCGGCTCAAGGCGCTCGAGCGCCTGGGTGACTACGAGGCGCTGGCCCCCATCAAGGACTGGTCCACCGAGCGGTCCGGCGGGCCCCGGATCATCGTCAGGGAGGACCTGCTGCCATGACCACCAACACGCCCAGTCGGCTCGAGCGGGTGCTGGCGGCGGGACACTTCGCCGTGACGTCTGAGTGCGGCCCGCCCCGGGGTAGCAACCCCGACGCGATCCCCAAGAAGGCGGCGCTCCTCAAGGACCACGTCGACGCCATCAACGTCACCGACAACCAGACGTCGGTCACCCGGCTGTGTAGTCTGGCGGCCTGTATCCGGCTCAAGCAGATGGGGCTGGAGCCGGTTCTGCAGATGGTTGTGCGGGATCGGAACCGCATCGCCCTGCAGAGCGACATCCTCGGCGCGGCCTCCTTCGACATCAACAACGTCCTGTGCCTGTCGGGGGATCACCAGAGCTTCGGGGACTCCGCCGCCGCTCAGAACGTCTACGACATCGACTCCATGCAGCTCGTCCAGACCGTGCGACAGATGCGCGACGAAGGGAAGTTCCTCGGCGGAGACGACATCGACACGCCGCCGCGGATGTTCGTGGGTGTGGCGGCCAACCCATTCGCCGATCCCTTCGAGGTTCGCGTGCCTCGCCTGGCCAAGAAGGTGGCCGCCGGCGCAGAGTTCGTCCAGACCCAGTGCATCTACAACCTGGACAAGTTCGAGGCCTGGCTGTCAGCGGCCGAGGACCGGGGGCTCACCGAGAGGGTGGCCATTCTGGCCGGGGTGACGCCGCTGAAGTCTGCGGGCATGGCGCGCTACATGAAAAACAAGGTGCCCGGCATGGACGTGCCGGCGGAGGTCGTCAAGCGCATGGCCGGTCAGCCGAAGAAGAAGCAGGCCGACGAAGGCATCAAGATCTGTATCGAGTCCATTGTGCGGCTCAAGGAAATGAAGGGTTTGCGAGGGTTTCACATCATGGCGATCGAGTGGGAGGAGAAAGTGCCCGGGATCGTCGAGGCGGCGGGTTTGCACCCGCGACCCGAGGTCAGCTGACCGGGCCCAGACGCGAGCCGCGGGGCCGCTGGGCCCGAAGGAGGACATTGTGGAAGACAGAAAGAGAATCCTGGTGGTGGATGACGAGCCGGACTTTTGCTCCATCGTGCAGGTGCAGCTCGAGAAGGAGGGCTTCCAGGTCGATCTGGCCTACAACGGCCAGGAGGGCCTCGACAAGATCAGGGCGAATCCGCCGGACGCGGTGGTGCTCGACGTCATGATGCCGGAGAAGGACGGCTACGAGGTTTGCCGGGAGCTCAAGGCGGACGATCGGTACGTCGACATTCCGATCGTGCTGCTCACCGCGGTGGCGTCGCACGTCACGTCCACGCGGTACTCTCACGCCGACGGGATGGCCACCGAGGCCGATGACTACCTGGCCAAGCCGGCGTCGGCTGAGGAGATCCTCGGCAGCCTGCGGAGCCTGCTGAATCTTTGAGCCCGGACCTGCCCGCGGGCGGGTCGACGGCGAGCCACCCCGCGGGGTGGCGGGAGTGGACCATGGCTGAGCTGGTGCGGCTGACCCGGGGCGCGGGCCCTTCGTTCAAGGACGAGCTGATGGAGATTCTCCCCCAGGGCGGGCACCTGAACGAGTGTCTGACCTGCGGGCTCTGCGCGTCGGGTTGCCCGGCGGCGGGGCTGCACGACATGGACCCCCGGAGGTACCTGCGCCTGGCCGCCTATGGGCTGGACAGCGAGGTCCTGGGCTCGAAGTGGGCCTGGTGCTGCACCATGTGCCAGCGCTGCGTGCGGGTGTGCCCCATGAAGATTGACATTCCGGCGATGGTGGCCAACGTGCGCGGGCGTTGGCCCCTCGATGACCAGCCCGACGGCATCCGTCACAGCTGCAACGCGGCGCTGCAGCACGAGACCTGCAGTGCCATGGGGTGCTCGGTGGACGACTGGAAATTCGTCGTCGAAGACGTGGCCGAGGAGGTGCGGGACACGCAGCCGGGCTGGGAGGAACTGCAGGCGCCCATGGACCGCGAGAACGCGCGCTTCTTCCTGAACCAGAACTCGCGGGAGCCCATCACCGAGCCTGAGGAGATGATCCCCCTTTGGAAGATCCTGCACACCGTAGGGGCGGATTGGACCTACGGCTCCAAGGGGTGGGCCGCGGAGAACTACTGCCTGTTTTTGTTCGACACGCCCAAGTGGGAGAGGATTGTGCGACAGAAGGCCGAGGCCGTCGACGGGCTGGGCTGTGACGTCTTGCTCAACACCGAGTGAGGTCACGAGTTCTTCGCGGTCCGGGTCGGACTGCAAAAATTCGGGATTGAGCACAAATTCGAGGTCAGATCCATCATCGAGTACTACGCGAAGTGGATCCGCGAGGGGAACCTGCAGGTCACCAGCGACTGGAACCGGGAGCTCAAGATCAAGTTCACCACCCAGGACCCCTGCCAGCTCGTCCGTAAGAGCCTGGGCGATCCCATCGCCGAGGACTTGCGCTTCGTGATCAAGGCGGCGGTGGGGGAGGAGAATTTCGTGGACATGGTGCCCAACCGGTCGAACAACTTCTGCTGCGGCGGCGGGGGCGGGTTCCTCCAGGCCGGCCTGCCCGAGGAGCGTCGCCACTACGGTCGGCTGAAGTTCGATCAGATCATGCGGTCCGGGGCCGACTACTGCATTGCGCCGTGCCACAACTGTCATTCCCAGATCCACGACCTGAAGGAGCACCATGGTGGGCAGTACCACACAACCCACCTGTGGACGATCCTCTGTCTGGCCATGGGGATTCTCGGACCGGCCGAGCGGATCCACCTCGGGCCGGATCTGGCGGAGGTGGGGCTCTGACGGGGGTCGGTGATGCTGGGCCCGACGGAGGTCTGGGTGAGGTGAGACATGGGATCGATCGGACCGGGAGCCAGATCATGAGCAGCCGCTCCACGGGGCGCCTCCCCAGGTTTCAGCCGCAGCCCAAGGTGTTCTGCATCCTCGGCGACGAGCGCGCGTATGCGTCCCGGTCACCGGCCCTGTTTCGGGCCGTATTCAAGCGGCACGGCATCAACGGGACCTACGTGCCCTTCAAGGTCGCCCCCGAGGATCTCGGGCAGGCGCTGCAGTCGCTGCGCATCCTCAACATCGCTGGCGCCAGCGTCACCGTGCCCTACAAGGAAGCGGTGGTCCCCCACCTCGACGTCCTGTCCGAAGGGGCCCAGATCATCGGCGCCATCAACACCATCGTGCGCGTCGGAGACCTCCTCAAGGGCTACAACACCAACGCCATCGGCTTCATGGACGCGCTGTTGGAGGCCGGCTTCGAGGTCGAGGGTCGCACGGCCCTGGTGTTCGGCACGGGGGGCGGGGCCAGGGCGGTGGCGTTCATCTTCAACTGGTTGCGCACCCGGCGCATCATCATCGTCGGCCGCGACCCGGAGCGGACCGCGCACCTGGCCGATCGCTATGGTGCCGAGGCGCGCGGTATCCAGGACCTGTCTGTTGGTTCGCTGGCTGTGGACGTGGTGGTGAACGCCACGTCGGTCTCCAGCGCGGGCGAGGCGCCCGAGCTCGAGGCAGGGCTGCGGGCCATGTCCCTGCAGGGGTGTCAGCTGGTGGTGGATCTGAACTACGACCAATCCCAGTCCATCTGGCAGGCCCTCGCCCAGGAGCACTCCGCGCGGTTCATGGACGGGCTGGTGCCCCTCGCCCATCAGGCGCGGCGTACCTTTGCCTTGTGGACCGGGCTGAACTTGCCGCACGCCGAGTTCGGGGCCGCGCTGCAGATGTCGGAGGTCGCCAGAGCCACTCGGTCCTGATCTTTCGGTCACGATGCAGGGTGCTAGAACGTGTTCTTTCGCAAGGGCGTCAGCACGGTGAAGGTGGTGCCGCGGCCTGGCTCGCTCTCCAGCTCCACGAGGCCCCCGAGGGTCTCCACCAGCTGCTTCACGATGGGGAGACCCAGGCCGGTGCCGGTGATGAAGCGGGTCTGATCGTCCTTCACCCGGTAGAAGCGCTCGAAGATCCTCTCATGGTGGCGGGCCTCGATGCCGAAGCCGTTGTCAATCACCTGAACGCGCAGGTTGCTGCCGGCCACCTCCGCCTCCACGCGGATGTCGCCCCCGTCGGGGGTGTAGTTGATGGCGTTGGCGACGAGGTTTCCGAAGATCGACTCGAGGGCCAGGGGATCCGCCTCTATCGTGGGCAGGGGCGCATCCCCGTGGATGAGGGTCAGGGTCTGCTGCTTGGCATCGGCTCGGGTGCGCAGGAAGCTGACGATGGAGCCGAGCAGCTTCTCCAGGTGCACCGGCTCGAGCTCGGCGCAGAGGGTCCCCTCTTCGATGCGGGACAGGTCCAGCAGATCCCCGATGAGGGAGATCAGACCGCTCGTCTTCTCCTTGGCACGGGCGAGCATCTGCCGGTCGCCCGAGGGGGCCATCTCGGAGATCGCGCTGAGCACGATGGCGAGCTGCTCGTGGATGGTGGCCAACGGCGAGCGTAGCTCGTGGGAGACCTTGGCCACGAACTCGGACTTCAGGCGATCGAGGGTCTTCATGGCGGTGATGTCGTCCACCGTGACGACCGCACCGAGGCACTCGTTCCGTTCGCCCAGGACAGGGCGCCCGCGGACCTGGAGATACTGCTCGCCAAGGGGCAGCTCCACGCTCGGGATGTCCTCGAAGTCTATGTACTGCCCATGGGATATGGCCAGGATGAGCTCCCTGAGCCCCTCGTCTGCCAGGTACGTCGCGATGGACGCGCCAACCTCCACGTCCGGATCCAGCGAGAGCAGTCGCCGAAGGGCCGGGTTCATCAGCACCACCTGGCCGTCGTTGTTGGTCACCAGGGTGCCGGTGGGCAGCGACTCGAGGATGGTGCGCACGCGGCTCTTCTCGGTGTCGAGATCGACGAGGGTCCGCTGCTTCTCGGCGGCGAGCCTCTCGGCGTTTTGCACGAGCGTGATGCGGTCCCGTGCCCGATTGGCAACGATGCGGAGCTGAGCGGGCTCAAAGGGCTTGGGGATGAAGTCGTAGGCGCCCAGCTTCATCGCGGCGACGGCGGTTTCGAGGGTGGCGAAGCCGGTGATGACAATGACCAGGATCGACGCGTCAACCTCCCGGATCCGCCCGAGCACCTCCATGCCGTCCATGCCGGGCATCTTCATGTCGAGCAGGACCAGCGCCGCCCGATCCTCGGCCAGCAGCTCCAGGGCATCGGTCCCGTTTTCGGCTGTGCTCGCGCGGAAGCCGATGCGGCTGAGGATGCGCTTCGATCCATCGCGGATCGAGGCCTCGTCGTCGATGATCAGCACATGCAGGGGGTCAGGTGGATTTTCCACGCGCATCTTCTCCATTGTCCGGCCCTGCCACCGGCAGCTCGACCACGAAGGCGGCTCCGCCCTCCGGGCGGTTCTGCGCGACGATGGTGCCGTTGTGGTCTTTGACGATTCCGTAGACCAGGCTCAGACCCAACCCGGTGCCGTCCCCCTCTCCCTTGGTCGTGAAGAACGGATCGAAGATGTGGGGCAGCACAGTGGGCGGGATGCCCGGCCCCGTGTCCGCGATCTCGATGCGGATGCGGTCGCCGTGGGCCAGGTGTGAGGTGCTGACGCCCAGCTTTCCGCGACCTTCCATTGCCTGGGCGGCGTTCAGGACGATGTTCATGAGCAGGTGGTTGATCTGCTGCATGTCCACCCGGGCCCGGGGCAGCGACTCCGCGAGGTTCTTCTCCACCTTGATGTTCTGGAAGAGCACCTGGTTCTCCAGAAGAAAGAGGGTGCGTCCGACGGCCTGGTTGATGTCGTGGGGGTGCATCAGGTGGCGGGTCTGCCGGGCGAACTCCAGCAGCTCCTTGACGGTGTCGCGGCAGCGCTTGGCCTCTGACAGGACCCGGTCGAGATCCTCCCGGGCGCCCTGTTCGAGCTCGTACTCCTCGGTGACCAGCTTGGCGTACAGGACGATGCCCCCCAGCGGGTTGTTGAGCTGGTGCGCCACGCCGGCGGCCAGCTTGCCCAGAGACGCCATCTTCTCGGCCTGGACGACCTGGACCTGGGTCCGCTCCATCTCCTTCTGCAGACGGATCTGCTCCCGGCGGTCGTGGAAGTAGCCGATCGTCGCCACGTCCCGGTTGCCTTCATAGACGATGGACGCGTTGAGGCTGATGGGGATCCGCTCGCCGTTTTTGGCGACGATGTCCGTGCGGTAGGCCCGGAGCTTTCCTTCCCCGTCGGGGTGGTTCGCGCGCAGGTGTCGCATGACCTCGTACGCCACTCCCTCCTCGTAGATCTCGCGCACGTTGAGCGTCCGCACGGCCTCGCCGGCCGAGTAGCCGAAGACCTCCTCGGCCGAGTCGTTGTAGATCAGGATCCGGCCGCGGCGGTCAGCGGCGATGACGCAGTCTGCGGCGCTGAGGATCAGGTTCTGCAAGAACGCCTGGGAGTGCCTCTGCTGCTCTTCGACCAGGGCGATGGCCGGCGCGTCGAAGTCCACGGTGACGTAGGCCTCGACCTCGTCGTCGGCGTCGAGGATGGGGTATGAGAAGTAGCAGGGCACACGACGGCTGTCACCGTTGTACTGCATGCGGGGCTTGAAGTTGGGCTTGCCCGTTTCCATGGTCTCCAGCACGGCGCAGTGCTCGCACGGCGTTTGCCGGCTGTGGTGAAGGTCGTAGCACTTGCGTCCGATGGTGTCGCCGCCGGACTGCACGATCTCGTTGGAGGCGAGGATCTCGAACTCAGGGGAGATGACCATGAGTCGCTGGGGAAACGCCTCGATGGCCTTGAGAAACCAGTCGGTGTCTTTGCTCATTGGCGCCTCACTGACAACCCACGCCCCCGGAGCGAAGGCCGGGACGGCCGCTCCAGGCAATACCACAGTGGAGTCGATGTTAGCGAGTTTATCCCAGCTTGGCTAGCGTTACAGTAGTCGATGCCTTGCGAAGCGTCTGCCCCGCGGTCATAGTGGGACCATGGTCGTCTCTGGGTGGCTCACGGCGGTGGCGCTGGCCTTCTCCTCCACGCCGCCGGCCTCGGCGGGCTCCATGCCGGTCACGCCCCTGCCGCCGGTGTGGACCGCGACGAGCCTGACCGCGGTCAACACGCGGCCTCCGGCGGGAGTCGTCGCCGGAGGACTGAAGGTCCGCGAGGGCGCGCGGCGGTCCGGGCGTCGGTGCCTCAGGGAGCTGGTGCGGCTCTCCATCCCCTTCAAGCGGGCGGGCCGGACCCGCGGCGTCGACACTCCGGTGATCATCACCGGTCCCATCCGGGGGCTCAGGCTCACGCCCATGTGGGCCAAGCGGCCGGCGCTCATGGACTGCATCTTTGCCCTGACCTTCTATCGGATGGCGCCCGTGGTGCTGGGCTCGGGGGTCAACGAGCTCCGCTACTCGAGCGTGTACTCCTACCGGACCGTGGCAGGGTCCGGCGTGCTCAGCCGCCACTCTTACGGCCTGGCCATCGACGTGTTCGAGGTGCGGGGCCCGGGTAAGGTCAGGGCGAACGTAAAAAAGGACTGGGTCAAGGCAATGGGGCGTCCGGGCAGGTGCATCGGCCCGGTGCGCAGCCGCAAGGCGCGGCTGCTCCGGGGGCTGGTGTGCAGGCTGGAAAAGAGCCGGATCCTGTCGCTCATCATGACGCCGGACACGGACTACGCCCACCGGGACCACTTCCACATGGCCGGTCTCAAGGCCACGGAGAAAGCCCACCGGCGGGTCCGCTACGCCGGTCGCCCCAAGGGACGCACCTGGATCCCAGGGCGGGCGGTGCGTCGTTCCCGCCGCCACCGGGCGCGTCGTCGCCGTCGCCGCTCCGCCCGTCGCCGCTCCGCCCGTCGCCGCTCCGCCCGTCGCCGCTCCGCCCGTCGCCGCTCCGCCCGTCGCCGCTCCGCCCGTCGCCGCTCCGCCCGTTGAGCGCACCCGAGGAGACGCTGAGCCGTCGGCGATGGACACACCTCTGTGTGATGCCCGTTCGGGTTGCGTCCGCGCTCGAGGTCCCGCAAGTCGGGTCAGAGGATGCTGTTGTTCCGGTGTACGCGGGCGTCAGAGCGTCTTGATGACGCGGGCGGGGTTGCCTGCCACGACCGTGTGGGGCGGAACGTCGCGGGTGACGACGCTCCCTGCGCCCACGACGCTCCCCTCACCGACGACGACGCCCTTCAGGACGATGGATCGCATGCCAATCCACGCGCCGCGCTCGATCACGATCGGTCTGGTCACCGTGGCCTCCCAGTCCCGGGTGCCCGCTTTCCAGGCCTGGAGGTCGTTTTTTCGCAGGTCGTAGTGGATGGAGTGGTTGTCGCTGTCGGCGAGGATGCACTCGTGGGACATGAGCACGTCGTCGGCGATGGTGATCGAACCGACACAGTCCACCAAGCTCCCCCCCCCGATGAACACGTTGTTTCCGATGGACAGTCGGCTGCCGTCGAGCTCCGTCACCAGACTGCCCTCGATCAGGCAGTCCGTGCCAATCACGATGGTTCCGCGGGGGCCTCTGCGGATCACTCGTCCCTTCACTTCGGTCCGCGTTCCCACAGACGCGATGGTCTCCAGGCTCGACCGCTGTTTGAGTCTCCCAACGATTCGGTTCATGAAAACGCGCAGCAAGGTGGAGCTCCTTTCAGCAGCTCGTTGACGGTCCGATGGGTCCGGGGGCCAGGCTACTTGCCCCCCGAGAAGATCCGCCCCGGCTTCACCTCGCGGAGCAGCTCGATCACGGGGTTCGGTAGGAGGGTCATCGCCCAGGCGAGCCGGAGGGTGTGCAGATCCGACACGTCGAAAAGGGACCGGGCAGAGGCGCGGATCTCGTTCCGCGACAGGTCCAACAGATTGCGATTGAAGAACGCCCACGCGAACTTCTTCCGAAAGAGCCGCTCCAACCGGGCCCGATCGACGGCCACGCCACATTCATACGTGGTCTTCTCGTCGTCCGGATCGTCCCCGTGCAGGAGCGTCAGATTTTTTCCGATGAAAGGCAGCCCCAGGGACCGCGCCAACCGACGGTGCAGCCGATTCCGCTCCCGCTCGAACAGCCTCTGATGAGCGACGGATTTGGACTGCTCATGATAGCGGAAATTCACCAGGATGTCGTTCGTCTGCAGAATGCCGTCCAGCCCGAACAGGAGCAGGTACCGGATCCAAAGGTCCGAGTCCATCTTGTAGTGGAGCCGTGCGTCCACCTCGCCGATCCGGTCCAGTGCGTCGCGGCGGAAGAAGGTCACAGGCTGATCGATCTGCGCGGCGAAGAGGGTCTCCTCGAGCGTGTCGGCAACGTAGGTCCCCCTGGAGATGCCGAGGGACTCCCCACGCTCGTGGTGCACCCCCCGCTCCACGGCACAAAACAGGCTCTTCTGGGGGTGAGCGCGGTAGTGGCGCGCCACTCGGAACAGCGCGTCCGGCTCGTAGGTGTCGTCGCTGTTGAGCCAGTTGAACAGGTCCCCCGAGCAGAGGCGCAGCCCCTTGTTGATGGCGGCGGACTGCCCCTCGTCAGGCTCGCTCACCCACGCGGTCACGTGCCGGTCGTACTTACGGAGAATCTCGACCGAGGAGTCGTCCGAGCCTCCATCGATCACGAAATACTCGAGGTTCGGATACCCCTGCAGGAGAACGGATCGCAGGGTCTCCTCGAGGAATGCACCCTGGTTGAAGGAGGGAGTGACGATGCTGATCCTGGGCCAGGTCCAGGCCGCGGAATGCCCCGAGGCCCGACCCGACAAAGGGAGGGTCCACGGCCATCCGGTCCGGCCCTCCGGCGGTGGCGGGAGGTCAGCGATGCCGGCACGCATGGGTGCTCCTGGGGCGCAGTTGGAGGGTCTTCATCGCGACGCCTCGCGGTGAAGACCGAGTCGTCGGGTGATCTTCCCCAAGACGTGCGCAGACCGCTGCCGCAGCGAATAGGGGACCACCAGGCGAATCGGAAGCGTCAGGTAGTCGTGCCGCAGCATCTCCCGCCGCCACGGCGCAGGCAGCACGCCCCAATGGTCGCGCGCGAGGCGCTCGACCTCTCGTTGCAGCGCCGCGGCGTCGAGGTCCCGATACTTGTCGAACGCCGCCTCCACCTCCTCGTTTCCATAGCTGAGGTGGGTCTCGTCGAAACGTCCCGCAAGGGCCAACTCTCCACCGACCGCCGCCAGGCCGAGGCGGGGATCACGACACCTCAGAAAGTGCTCCCAGGTGAGGTGGAGGTCCTGGAACCTGGCGTAGTGATCTGCGTGCATCCGGCGTACGGCAGACACGCGGGATTTGACCCCACGATGCAGACCGAAGTGGAAGGCCTGGAAGGGGCCCGGGTCGGGGCTGTGGGCGGCCGCGGGTGCGAGGTCGTCGCGATCGGCGGTCACCGCGCCGATCAGGCTGGGGAACTGATCGGTGAACACCAGATCCCCGGTGCGCTGCCAGGGGATGGTGTTGCGGTACGTGTTCAGGCCAGACACCAGTCGGTCCGTGAAGTAGTCGTGCACCGCGACGCTGAGGATCTGGAGCTCGGGGTTGCGCCCGAATCGGTCTACCACCTCGGCGAAGAAGGTGGGCGAGGACACAACCATGTCGGCGTCCACCTTCACGAGCAGGTCGAACTCGTCGCGACGCTCGAAGAAGGTGCCGTACAGTGCCTCATGCGCCTCCCGGTTCGGGAGATCGCGAATTACCAGCTGCTCGAAGTTTTGGTAGGTCTGCCGCTGGATCGATGCCAGGCAAGCCTCGAACTCGTTCTCGATGGTCACCATCGTGCCCACGAGCAAACGCATGGTTTTGTTACCCAAGCTCCGGTGCCGTCCGAGGAGCGCCCCGAGGGCGTCTGGAGGTCGCAGAGTGTTTCATCGCAGATCAGATGTCCGCCACCGACGGCCGAGGTGCACCGCGGCAGCGATTGCAAGTGCTCGCAATATATCACACCTCCCGCCATGACCGCACCGGCAGGCACCATGGCGCGACCTCCGCGCAGCGCCTCCGGGGAACTACCATTTTCATTCTCTGCGGACCTCCTCGTGGTACAATGCAGCCGTTTTCAGGAGGAATATGGGCGCCTTATACCAATCACCCTCACAGACACCGGCCGGTGTCTTGGTAAAGAAAACGGCATGATGACCTGTCTGTGTGTCATCCCCGCGCGAGGCGGATCCAAACGGATCCCGCGGAAGAACATCCTGCCGCTCAACGGGCTCCCTCTGATCGTATACACGCTCCGGGCCGCCCGGGGCGCGGGAGTCTTCACCGCCATCGTGGTGTCCACCGACGACGAGGAGATCGGAGACCTCGCGCGCGCCCAGGGCGTGGCAGTGGACGACCGACCCGCGTCGCTGTCGGGGGACAGGGTGACCATGGTCCAGGTCGTTCGAGAGTATCTGCAGCGAACCCAGGCCGTCGAGGCGTATCAGTACGTGGCGGCGTTGCTTCCCACCTGCCCCTTTCGCACGGCCGAGGATGTCCGAAACGCCTACCAGCTCCTGGTGAGCCAGACCGAACACCAGTTCCTCGTGGGAACGACCGAGTACGAGTTTCCGATTCAGCTCGCGCTGGAGGCGAGCGGCGGGTGCTCCGTTCGCATGGTCTTCGAGGACGGCTACCAGACGACCCGTAGCCAGTCCATCGCCAAGCGATACCACCCCAATGGGGCCATCTACCTGGCAGAAACCCAGGCTTTTTTGCGCGCCGGGACCTTCTTTCAACCAAAGATGATGCACTACAACATGCCCGCGGACCGCTCCTTCGACATCGACTATCCCCATCAATTCGAAATCGCGGAGGTCCTCGCGAGACGGGTGTTTGACGATGCCTAGTTCTACGCCCCGGAAGATCGTTCCGGGTTTCTCAGACTCCGAACGTCGATGGCTGCGTTGCTCCTCAGTTGAATACTCCCGGTATGCGCCTTCGTCGCGCTTTGCCCTCGCCGCCCGGCGACCGCAAAAAACCCGGAACGAACTTTCGGGGCGTGGGACTAGCCCTCGACTTTCAGCAGTTGTCTTGGGCTCTGGTGTGATATGAGGGCTAGCGTGCGCGGCGTCGTCATCCCGCTCCCCACGCCATTCCGCGGGGACTTGGATGTGGACCACGAGGCCTTGGCGCGGTACGTCGGCTGGCTGATCGGCCACGGCATAGATACCGTCATGACGACCGTGGGAACCAGCCGCTTCAACCTGCTCACGCCCGACGAGGCCAAGGCGGTCAACCAGACCGTCGTCGAGGCCGCCGGGGGGAGGGCGACAACGATCGTGGCCAATCCGCAGTTCGGCAGCACCCACCACGCCGTGACGTTCGCTCGTCACGCGCGCGTCATCGGTGCCGACTACTTTCTCGCCTACTATCCAGAGCGCTACTATGGCGACGACAATACGGTCGAGTTCTTCTCCGCCATCGCGTCGGCGGCCGATGGTCTGGGGATACTGGTCCACGAGACTCCCATGCGCTGTGGGTTCGGTGGTCCCGCGCGACACTATTCCGCTGCGGTCCTCGAGCGCCTGCTCCAGATCGATGGCGTCGTCGGTATGAAGGAGGAGGCACTCGACGCCGATCACAGCAACGCGCTCGTCGAGACCTTCTCCGGAGGGGCGATAGTCATCGGCGCCGGCGGGGGAATGAGCCGTTACCTCGAGCGCGACTTCGACCGCGGCGCCGCGGCCTACCTGGGCGGGATCGGAGGCTTTGCGCCGGCGGTGGAGTTGGCGTTCTTTTCCGCTCTCACCGGGGGGAGGCGCGCCGAGGCCGAGCGAATCGTGGCGGAGCTCGAGAGGCCGTATTTCGACACAGTCGTCCCCTGGGGCTGGCATCCGGCGCTGAAGGCCGCCATCTCGCTCAAGGGGCTGCTGCCGATCGAGGAGCGACCGCCGATGAAGTCCCTGAACGACGATCAGATGACGTCATTGCGGCACGTCCTGGCGTCCAACGGATGGCTATGAGCTTTCATCAGGTTGTTGCGCTGGGCCACAAGCACATCGGTGCGGGCCACCCGCCGTATGTCATCGCCGAGATGGCGTGCGCGCACAATGGCGAGGTCTCCGCAGCGAGGAAGCTTGTCGACGCCGCAGACGCCGCTGGAGCCGACGCCATCCAGCTCCAGTTTTTTGTCCCGGAGCACACGGTCACACCACACCACGAGGCCCACGCGGTGCTCCAGGAGATCGCCTTCTCAGAGGCTGAGTGGACCGAGGTGTTCTCCTTCGCCCGGACGCGCAGACCGCACGTGTGGGTGTGTACGTACGACGTCCCCAGCGTGGCGCTGGCGGTCAAGCTCGGGGCCGACGGGATCAAGCTCAACTCGGCCGATCTGTCGAATCCCGAGGTCCTCGTGGACGTGGCCAGATCCCGGATCCCCTTCACGCTCGGCACCGGCGCGTCTTCCCAGGAGGAGATCGAGCGCGGGTTGCAGACCGCCTCCGACCAGGGCGCTCGGGATGTGGTGCTCATGCACGGCGTGCAGAACTTTCCCACGGCCATAGACGAGCTGAACATCTCGCGGCTCGCCTGGTTGCGCCAGACCTTTGCGGGCCTGCCCGTGGGCTACGCCGACCACACCAGCGGTGACGATCCGTTTTCCCGCCAGGTCGACCTCATCGCCCTCGGCGTCGGCGCCGACGTTATCGAGAAGCACATCTGCCTCGACCGCGGTCACGGCATCGACAGTCAGGCTGCGCTCGAGCCCGATGAGCTGTCCGCCTTCGTCGAGACAGTTCGAACAGGCTACCGGGCCCTGGCGAGCCCTGGGCTCAGCGGTTTCACAAAGAGCGATCTGCGGTACCGCAGATTCCAAAAAAAGAGCATCGTGGCGGCCCGGGACATCGCCATCGGGGAGACCCTCTGCCGCGCCGACGTTGCGTTTCTGAGAAACGACACGCCGGGGATCCCACCGATTGACTGGGAGGCGCGAATTGCCGGCAGGCGCACCTCGAGGCGCATCGCGAAGCACGAAAACATCACGCCGGACATGGTTGAGCAATGAGCTCGTTCAACAAGACGCTGCGCATCGGCGCGCGCGAGGTTTCCGACACGGCCCCGGTCTTCGTGATCGCCGAGGCGGGGGTGAATCACGGTGGCGATCTCCAGCGGGCCTTGGAGCTGGTGGACATCGCCGCTCGGGCCGGGGCCGACGCCGTGAAGTTCCAGGCCTTCCGCACCGAGCACCTCATCATTGACGACGTACCGAAGGCGCCGTACCAATCTCAGTCCACCCAAACAGCGGAATCCCAGACCGACATGCTTCGGAGGCTCGAGCTCCAGACGGCCCAGTACCGGCAGCTGAAGGACCGCTGCGACCAGAGGGGATTGGTGTTTCTGATCACGCCGTTCGATGAGGTCAGTCTCGCCGAGCTCGAAGAGATTTCGGTGGACGCCTTCAAGGTCGCGTCCACCGACACCACGAATCTCCCCTTTCTTGCGCGCGTCGCGCGGCAGGGGAAGCCGGTCCTTCTCTCCACGGGGATGTGCTATCTGTCCGAGGTGGAGGCCGCACTCGCTGAGATCGCTCCGCACAACCGTGACGTTGTGCTGCTGCAGTGCACTGCCGACTACCCCGCCCGGGACGAGGAAGCCAACCTCAGCGTGTTGCACACCTTTCGAGAGCGATTCGACGTGCTGGTCGGCTACTCGGACCACACCGCAGGCCTGGGGGCGGCGCCCTATTCCATCCCGCTGGGCGCCTGCGTCGTGGAGAAGCACTTCACCAAGGACCGATCGCTGGAGGGTCCCGACCACCGGGCCTCGCTGTCCCCCGACGAGCTCGAGCGCTTCGTCGGCGAGATCCGGCGGGTGGAGGCGTTTCTCGGCAGCGACGTGAAGGAGCCGACCCCTGCCGAGCTGCAGACCCGGCAGGCGCTGCAGAAGGCGCTCGTGGCGAAGGTGCCGATCCGACGAGGCGAGCCCTTCACCTCGGAGAACGTGGTCGCGAAGCGGACCGGCGGCCGGGGGATCTCCCCCTTACATTACCGGCGGGTCTTCTCCGCGATGGCGGAGCGGGACTATGTCGTAAACGACATCATCGAGTGTGACATTGAGTAACCAGCGGATCGCGATCCTCGGCGCGGGTGGGCACACGCGGGCCATTGTCAGCCTGCTGAAACAGCTGAACCTCGGGGCGTACGGCATCTACGACGATTCCTTTGTCCCGGACGCGCCCGAGGAGATCCTCTCCGTCCCGGTGCGAGGGACCCTCGCCGCGCTGCCGGACGAGCTGGACGTCGTCTTGTCTTTCGGGTCCCTGGAGCGACGCCGCGCGCTCTACCAGCGGCTGCGCTCCAGGGTGCTCGCCGAGAACCTGATTTCCCCGCGCGCGTTCATCGACGCTTCCGCCGCCCTGGGGCAGAGCAACACCATCCTGGGGAACGCCTCTCTGGGCGCGTGCGTGCAGGTCGGCGTCAACAACATCGTCAATGCCTCGGCGACCATCGAGCACGAGGTCATTGTCGGCGACCACTGCCACGTCGCTGTGAACGCCACGGTTTGCGGAAGAGCCCGCATCGGCAGCGGCTGCTTCGTCGGGGCGGGGGCGGTGATCATCGACAAGGTCCGGCTTGGCGACGGCGTGACCATCGGCGCCGGAGGGGTCGTGATCGAGGACCTCTTGGCGCCGGGGACCTACGTCGGCAACCCGGTGAAAAAGGTAGGATGATCTTCGTCTCGTCTTCATGTGTTCGCACCGACCGGATTTCCGACTCCGTTCGCCAGCTCGCGGACCGTGGCTATCGTTGCATCGAGCTGTCGGGGGGCACCCAGCGGTATGACGGCCTGCAGGAGGACCTGATCTCCTTGCGGGCGGAGTACGGCCTCCACTACAGGTGTCACAACTACTTCCCCCCACCCCAGAATCACTTCGTGCTCAACCTGGCCTCCTCTGACAACGCCATTCGAGAGCGTACGCTCGATCACGTCCGGGAGGCGGCCCAGCTATGCGCCGCGTTGGATATCGAAGTCTACTCAATACACGCGGGGTTCCGGATCGACATCGCCGCTTCCGATGTCGGCCGAGGGATCCCCGCCCAGGAGCTTTCCCCCTTGGCTGCGACGCAGACGCGATTCCGCGCGGCTCTCCGAGAGGTGACAGCGCTTTTCGGGCCGTCTGTGCTGGTCTACGTGGAAAACAACGTCCTCTCCCAGGAGAACCACCGGACCTTCGGCGGTCAGAATCCGTTTCTGATGACCCACGCCGCCCAGATCGTCGAGCTGCTGGAGCGGTGTGAGGTGAGGCTGCTGTTGGACGTGGGCCACCTCCAGGTCAGCGCACAGAGCCTGGGCCTGTCGCTCGCTGATGAGCTCGACGCGCTTCTCGCTCGCTGCGACTACGTCCACATCAGCGACAATGATGGGCGGGCCGACACCAACCAGCCACTGTTGCCCCAGAGCCCGCTGTATCGCCTGCTGTGGGATCGTCGCGAGCTCCTCCACGGCAAGGCGTTCACGGTGGAGGTCTACGCGGGGATGAGGGATCTCGAGGCGACACACTCCAGCTTGGAGGAGCTTCTCCATGCGTGAATCGATCTGCCTGCTCGACACGGCGATCCGCGACGTGCTCGAGGCGGTGAATGCGGCGCCCTCGGGGATCGCCTTTGTCAACGACCGCGATGGCAAGCTCTGCGGCGTGCTAACCGACGGCGACCTTCGGCGCCTCCTGCTGGGGGGGAAGTCCCTCGACCACCGGATCTCGAGGGGTGACCTCGGCGAGTTTGCATACGCCCACACGGGCGAGGACATCCAGGCGCTGCTCAAGCGCATCGACTATCGCGTTCGGTTCCTTCCCATCGTCGACGAGGAGTTCCGGCTCGTCGACTACTTCCGGTACGAGCATCGGCTTCACATGACCCCGGTCGCGCAACCGGATCTGACCGGCAGGGAGTTGGAGTACCTGACGGACGCCTTTCTTTCGACCTGGATCTCCAGCCGAGGGAAGTACATCGACACCTTCGAGGCAAACTTCGCAGACTACTGCGGTGCTGCCCACGGGATCAGCACCTTCAACGGCACCACCGCCCTGCACCTGGCGTTGACCGCCCTGGAGATCGGCCCCGGAGACGAGGTCATCGTCCCCGACCTCACCTTCGCGGCGACGGCCAACGCGGTTCTGCACGCAGGGGCGACTCCTGTGCTCGTGGACGTCGACTCCGAGAGCTGGACCCTCGACCCCCAGGAGGTGGAGCGAGCCATCACCCCCCAGACGAAAGCCGTGATTCCGGTTCATCTGTACGGGCAGCCGTGTGACATGGGCCGGCTCATGAGCCTCGCCGCGGACCACGGCCTGCGTGTGATCGAGGACTGCGCCGAGGCACACGGCGCCGAGTACGGCGGCGCGAAGGTGGGCTCCTTCGGTGACATCGCGTGCTTTTCCTTTTTCGGAAACAAGATCATCACCACCGGGGAGGGGGGCATGTGCGTCACGCAGTCCGCCTCGCTCGACGGGCGGTTGCGTGTGCTTCGGGATCACGGAATGACGCCCGGGAAGAGCTACTGGCACGATGTCGTGGGCTTCAACTATCGCATGACCAACCTGCAGGCCGCCATCGGCTGTGCGCAACTCGAGCGGATCGACCAGATCCTGGCCGACAATGACACCATCGAGCGCGAGTACCAGGAGGCGCTGCAGGAGGTCTCCTCCATCGAGTGGCAACGACGCGACCTGCCGAACCGCAGAAAGGTCGTGTGGCTCGTGAGCTGCCGGGTCGAGGATCGGGACGGGCGGATCCGGGCGATGAAGCGCTATGGGCTGGACGCCCGCCCGTTCTTCCACTCGCTGAGCTCAATGCCGATCTACCGCGCTTACGGGTTCTCGAGCGAGCGGAGCCGACAGATCGCTGCCACCGGCCTCAACCTGCCCACCATCGAATCGGTCGACTACGCCGCGGTCGCGACCTGCTTTACGGAACGATGAATCAGCCACAGTGCACTGAGCTTTTTTGCGCCGTGGAGCGTGAGTACCCGGTCAACGAGATCACGCATCGGGGGGTTTTGTGCTGGCCGATGATTCGATCGACGCTGATGTCGCAGCTGCTGTACCGGGACCACCAGCAGACGGCTTCGGGTCACCGGGCCCCCTGGGAGCCAAGTGGTCTCCTCGCGAAGATCCGGTATGGTGCGCGCAGCAGTCTCACGCACGCGAAGAACCTCACGCGTCCCCGCTTCGCTACGCCTCCCACGCTGCGCACCCCCACATTTCTGTCTTACTCCCACGTCTCGGGGAGGCACCAGATCGTCTCCGGGAAGGGGTTCAACAAGTTCACTGACGCGTTGCACGTGCTGCTGCGCGATGAGGCGTTCGTCTATGAGATCGGGGAGCAGCGTGACGTTCGTCCGGAGGACTATCATCGACCGCCGATCGACATCGAGGTCGAGGTCCGGCACCAGTGGGCGGTCGCGCATTTCCGTGGGGGAGCCGGCATCCTTCCCGTCGAAGACGTAGTGGGTCTGGGTTCCCTTCGAGAGCACCTGCGTGGGCTCCCCGAAGCCGTGGACCTCGATGGCGATGCGTTCCGGAGCCAGATGCAGACGATTCACGTCTACCGGCGCGTCTTTCGGAGCGTCTTGCGGACGGTGCGGCCCGAGCTCGTGTTCCTCGGTTGCTTCTACCACCCCCGGGGGTATGCGCTCTCCCTGGCGTGCCGTGATCTGGCGATCCGCAGCGTCGAGCTTCAGCACGGCCAGCAGGGCGATCACCACCCGATGTACAACGGCTGGACCTGCCCTCCGCGCGGTGGCTACGCTTCGATTCCCGAGGTCTTTTGGATGTGGGGCGAACGGAGCGTGCGGCGGATCGAGGCGTGGGCCGGCCGGACCCACTACCATCGGGCGCTCCTCGGTGGCAACCCGTGGCTGACCTTCTGTCGCGAGCACCCCTCCGAGGTGAGCCAGGACAATGCTGCGTGGTTCGGGCGCTTGGACGACCACCGCGGGTCGGTGGCTCTGGTGTCGCTGCAACCGGTTGCGCTCACGGACTGCGTTCCAGATTTCCTGCTCGAGGCGATGGCGTCGTCGCCGGAGGTTCTGTGGTGCATTCGACTACACCCAACCATGATCTCAGAACGCTCCAAGGTGAAGGAGCGGCTCGGATCGGCGCTGGCTGGTCGCTATGAGCTGGAGCGCTCCACCTCGGCCCCGCTGTATGAGCTGCTGGCTCACGTCGATGTTCACCTCACCGGCTGGTCCTCTGTCGCCTACGAGGCCCTGGCTCTCGGCGTCCACACGATTCTCACCCATCCCAATGGCCGCGACGCCATGGGGGAGTACGTCCGGAAGGGGATCTTCGGATACGCCGACAACGTATCCGATCTGCTGCGGCTCCTGGGCGGCCACACCTTCGAGCCCGAGGACGACGAGCCGTTCATGGTCTGCGATGGCGCGACGGTGCGGAAGGCCGTGGCGAAGCTACGCAGCCAGGGGTTCGACCGAGAGTGACTTGGTGGGTTTTTCTCAGTGGACGGAGCGAAACCAGCGCGCGTATTCGGTGATCCCTTCGGCGAAGGAGACCTCGGGGCGGTACCCCAGAGACGCCGCGGCGCGAACGTCCGCCCGGTAGTGCTTCGGATCCCCGGGACGGTCGACGCCATTGAATCGCAGGTCCAGGTCGAGCCCGAGCGCCTCCAGCAGCCCCGCGGCGATCTCGCGTACCGTGAGCGCACGACCGGAGCCGCCGTTGATGAGCGTTCGGCCCTCGGGCTGCCGCCCTACCAGGAGCAAGGCGAGCCGCGCGGCGTCCTCGACCTGGATCATGTCCCGGGTCTCCTCACCCGTGCCGAACAGCTCGACGGCTCCCTCGGCGGCGAGGGCCTTCCCCCCCAGGTCCCACAGCAGCTGCTTGCGCAGGTTGGTGCCGTACAGCGAGAAGTACCGGATCGCGATGGTTCGCAGGCCGAAGGTGTCGCTCGCCTGGGCGCAGAGGTGCTCCGCCATGAGCTTGTGTCGACCGTAAGGAGACAGCGGGGCCGGCGTCCGGTTCTCCGACAGCGGCTCGGCAGGACAGGCGCCGTAGACGGCCGCGCTCGACGGCAGGACGAAGGTCGCGTCCGGGGCCTGTAGGCGGAGGAAGTCCAGCATCTGAGCCGTGGCCCGGACCGACAGGTCGAAGTCCTGCAGTGGCTGGTCATAGGAGTATCCCACCGTCCCACCGCCCGCGGCGTGGAAGATGCAATCCGGCAGGCCGTGGGCCGCCAGGCCCGACAGCGCGTCCTCGCCGACACCGCGCTCGTACCACTGCGCCACCGGGAGGTCGTCGGTGGGGTCCAGTGGAGCCACCTCGATGCCGGAAACCGTCCACCCCGCCTCGTGAAAGTGGTGAACGACTCGTCGCCCCAGAAACCCTGCGGCACCGCTCACCCAGATGTGTTTCTCACTCATTGCCAACGGTCCTCTCGGCCGCGTCGTCGCCCGTCAACCCTTCCGTGCGACGAAGGTGTACAGACGCCCCGGAGTCCGGAGGCGCGCGCCAAACCACCCGAGCACTGCGTCGGGGATCCAAGACGCGAAGGGCCAACGAATCCGCTTGGCGATCTGGCTGCGGATGTCGACCTTGCGCCTGGGAAACAGGTTGATGTCGCTCTCGTAGGGGTTGAAGGTCCTCGTGACCGTCAGCCCACCTCGCTCCATGGCGCTGAGATACTCCCCCAGAAGGTATGCATGCTCCCCGCCGTAGAGACGATGAAGCGGATGGTCGCGAAGGAACGACTCGAGATCCTCCCGCCGTGAAATCACGTGCTCCCGGGTGGCGATGAAGGTTCCCCCTGGCCGGAGGACTCGACTGGCCTCGGCGCACAGATGGCGCAGATTTCGAGCGTGGTGGAGAACCTGCCGTCCATACACCAGATCAAAGGAGCCGTCGTCAAAGGGGAGGTGCTCTCCCCACTGCTGCACCACCTCGACATCCACGCCCGTCGCGTCGGTGAGGCTGCGGATCGCGTCCGCGCCGACGACCGCGCTGGGGTCCGGCTCCAACGCGACCACGGACCAGCCGTCCCGCGCGAGCGCATAGGACGAGATCCCGCGACCCGCGCCGAGATCCAGTGCCGTAGATGGCGTGCGAGGCAGCAGCCGACGCACCGCCCGCCACTCGGCGCACCGATGGAATCGCTGGGCAGCGGCGGTCAGGGGATCGTCGAAGAAGCAGGCCGCGACCAGCTCCTGCTGGTCCGGCTGCGCCCGGAGCCACCGCACGGCCTCCTCCCAGGTCATGGTGGGGGGACGAGAAACCATCAGCCGTTTTCGCGAGGGTCGGGTTGTCTCATCGCGGCACCGTACCAGATGGTCGTCCGCGTCGTCTACCCGTTGCCCTGCCGGCAATGACATCCTCACGCGGTGGTTGAGTTCCGGCCGGTTGGGCGGTACGTTGGCCCACGATGTCTCTGGCGCCGATCGCACTGTTCGCCTACAAGCGCCCCGACCACGTGCGGCGCACCTTGGAGGCCCTTTCGGGGTGCGCTCAGGCGTCGCAGTCCAGGCTCTTCGTCTTTTGCGATGGGCCGAAGTCGCCCTCCGAGGAGCGCGTGGTGGAGCAGGTGCACCAGGTGGTCGAGGGCGAGGCCTGGTGTGGCGACGTGATCGTCCAGAAGCACGATCACAATCGGGGTCTCGCCCGTTCCGTCATCGAGGGGGTCACGCGGCTTTGTCAGGAGCACGGCAAGGTCATCGTGCTCGAGGATGACATGGTCCTGTCGCGTGGATTCCTCGCGTACCACAACGAGGCGCTGCAGCGGTACGACCGTGCCGAGCGGGTGTTGCAGGTCTCGGGGCACGTGTTCCCTTTTCCTCAGCGCTCGCAGGCGGACGCCGCCTACTTCATGCCGCTGTCCACATCGCAAGGGTGGTCCACCTGGGCGCGTGCCTGGAATCACTTCGATGTGGACGCGACCGGTTGGGAGCGCCTGCTCCACGATCGGCTCACGCGGGAGCGGTTCGATCTCGACGACACCTTCCCCTACACCCAGATGTTGACCGCGCAGCTGCAGGGGAAGATAGACTCCTGGGCCATTCGCTGGTGGTGGTCTTTCTTCGTCAACAACGGCCTGTGCCTGTTTCCGCCCAAGAGCCTGGTCGTCAACATCGGATTCGATGATCAGGCGACCCACACGAAGAGAGCCGATCACTACTACAACGACCCGGACTGGACCCCGGAGCGATCGGTGGCGCTCTATCCGGACCGCGTCGCCGTGGACGAGGCCTCCTTCGATCGGCTCAAGGCGTATCTGTTTCGCACCACGGATCCCCCGCTCAGCGCCAAGCTTCTTCGACACGGCAAGGGGCTGATCCGTCGCATCAGGAATGCGATCCGCTCCGGTAGGGACTAGCCGTGGCGACCGGCTCCCTCGGACAGGATGGCCAGCAGGCGGGTTCCTGCCTCCCGCTGCCGGCGCGCGCTCTCGCGCTGCGCCCGGGCCTCCGCGCTGGCGTCCGGTCCCGGAGTGAGGGTCGGCCACCACTGTGCCAAGGCCGTCGCCAGGTCCCGGGCGTCGCCGACCTTGAAGTACCGTCCTCCCTCTGGCGCCTGCTCCACGTGCACCCCGATGTCCGAGAGCAGAATCGGGCGCCCGAGGGCTCGCGCGTCCTCCACGACGGTGCTCCACCCCTCGAACCGTGAGGGCTGGAGGACCCCGGCTGCGTGGCGAAAGATCTCGACCTGATCTCGCCGCGGGACGAGGCCGAGAAAGGTGACCTGCTCGGTGAGCCCGTGGTCGCTCAGGTAGGTCTTGAGCGTCTGCATGACCTCCCGGTTCCGGTAGTCATCCTCCATTCCGGTGCAGACATACGGCAGGGTGATCCCCTGCGCCTTCAGCCTCCGGAGCGCACGGAAGGCCGTCAGGTGGTCCTTGTGCGCCCAGAACTGGTTCGCGAGATAGAGGTACTTGGGCGGCACCCCATAGGCGGCGCGTGGGTCCCGGCCGTCACGCTCGCTTTGGGGGATGACGGACCGAAACTGCCAGACCCGCGTGGAAACCGACGCACCGGGAAAGAACTCGTGAAAGTCGCGCTGCGCATCCCGGCTGCTCAGAATCAACCGCCCCCCGGAGTTCGCGATGTCCTGGTAGGAGCGCGTCCGCTTTGCGCGCTCCTCGGCCGAGAACATCTCCGGTAGCCGCAGGTGCTGAAAATCCGGGATCCAGTACACGTGAAGCGCAGAGCCCGGCGACCGCGTGAGCGAGGGGTAGACCACGTCGACACCCCACAGCTCGATGCGATGGTCCGGGCCCACCAGTCGACCGACCATCCCGTTGGTCCTGTGGTAGAGGCTCTCCAGGACCCGACTCCGCCGGCACCAGTCCAACAGCGGCTGGCGCTCCACGAGGCCCAGGTCCGTCATCTCGCGAACGAAGGCGGTGTTTGCATCGAGGTTGCCCACGATGCGCAGGGTCGGCCGCTGGGCGCCAGGAATCGCACCCAGGCACCGAATCACGTTGCGGAGGTAGATTTCGCCGGCGATCCAACCGCCCGCGCCGCGACAGGGAATGGCGATCCGGAGGTGGTGGCGTCGCAGATAATGTCTCATCCGAGGGGGCCACATATCGCAGAGTCACTGCTTCTCTTCGTTCCACTCGCCGACCCAGTTGACGAGCCCCCGATTGGGCGTGAACATGCCCTTGGAATCCACGCTCGGAATCACTTCGAACTGCAGCTCGTCCACCAGATCCACGAGCCTGTTCCCGGCCGACACGACTAGCTGCAACGTGTACTTGCCTGTCGCGAACAGATTCTGCAGCCTCACCGTGAGCGTGTACGAGGCCCCCGCCTCCGCCCCGATCTTCTCGAGCGCGTCGGTGCTGTGTGTCCGAGCCAGGATGACCCCCTGCTGAGTACGCACCACCAGGGCGATGCGGTATCTCCCTTGTTCATTTACCTTGTAGTGCAGCTGGAACGAGAAACGCCCCCCCAGCTGCACCTTGTCGATCTTTTCGTCGCGCTCGTTGCGCAGCTCGAGCCGGAAAACCTCCAGGTCCGGCGGATAGGTGCGATGCATCTGGGGCGAGATGTCGGAGTTGATGCCGGTTTGCTGTATTTGAGACAGGTACTGCTGCACGATCTCGGCGGCCTCTCCTCGAGCGGTGATTTTCCAGCCCTCCAGGAGAATCGCCGAGTCACACAGCGTCGACACCGCCTCCATGTTGTGGGACACGAAAAGAACTGTGCGTCCCAGCCGCGTGACGTTCTCCATCTTGCCCAGGCACTTCTTGCGGAACGCCGCGTCCCCCACCGAGAGCACCTCATCGATCATGAGAATCTCTGGCTCCAAGTGCGCGGCGACCGCAAAAGCGAGGCGCACCCGCATGCCACTGGAGTAGCGCTTCACCGGCGTGTCGATGAAACGCGAGATCTCAGCGAACTCCACGATCTCGTCGAACTTTCTCTGGATCTCGACCCGACGCATCCCGAGGATCGCGCCGTTCAGGAAGACATTCTCTCGTCCGGTGAGCTCCAGATGCATCCCGGTGCCGACCTCGAGCAGTGATCCGACCCGCCCGTGGATCTCTGCGCGCCCCGTGGTCGGCGAGGTGATGCGAGACAGTATCTTCAGAAGGGTTGACTTCCCCGAGCCGTTGCGTCCGATGATCCCCACCGCCTCACCGCGGGTGAGCTCCAGATTGATGCCGCGCAGCGCCCACAGCTCCTTTCGGGATCCGGTTCCTTTCGCCCCATCGGTCTTTCCGCGTCTCAGCGCTCGCTCGGCCCGGCGCGCAAAGAGCCGGGGGAGAGTCATCAGCGTTTCGCGGAAGTTCCGCGCCAGATCGACGGTTTCTCCCAGGAGATAGCGCTTGCCGAGGTCCTCGGTGATGATGGCAATGTCGCTGGTCATCGCATGGTTCTCGGCATGGCTACACGATGTCGGCAAACTGCCGCTCCACGCGGTGGAAGTACAGCAACCCCACCAGGAGCAGGACGAGCGTCACCGGTGCGCCGACGGCGATCAGAGGCCACGGGTTCGGGATGGACATCCCTTCGGCGTTGTTCATCAGACACCAGCGCCACCCCTCCACGATGCCGGCCATCGGGTTGAGCCCGTACAGGTACCGCCAGTCGCCGAACCTCTGTGGAATCCGGCTGAAGGGGATGATCACCGTGATGTACATCCACATCTGGGCGATGAGGGGCATGAGCGCCCGCACGTCGCGAAACCTGACGTTCAACGCGGCGAAGAAGAGGCCGATTCCGAGGGCCGTGGCCATGGTCATCAACACGAGCACCGGGAGCAGCAGCGTCGTCAGCGCGGGGGGCGTGTGGAAGTACACCATGAGGATCACCAGCATGGCGAAGGCGATCACGAGCTCCACCAGCGCGGTCACCGCGAGGCTGAGCGGGATGAGCAGCCGCGGAAAGTAGACCTTGGTGAGCAGGTGCGCGTTCCCCACGAGGCTGTTGGAGATGGACTGGAGCGCCGTGGCGAAGTAGCGCCAGATGACCAGCCCCGCCATGTAGAACACCGGCTTGGGAAGCCCGTCGGTGGGGAGGTTCCCGAGCCTCCCGAAAAAGAGCGTAAAGACCACCGTGAGCAGCAAAGGCGTGATGATGGCCCAGGCGAATCCGAGCAGGGTCTGCTTGTACCGCACTTTGAGGTCGCGCCAGGACAGAAAGAAGAGCAGCTCCCGATGCTGCCACATCTCCGAGAGGTTCAGGAGACGCCATCGGCTCACGGCGCGAATTTGAAACACCGGGACCTCTGGGCCAGAGTCCTTGTCCCGAGCCCCTCTTGGGGCCTTGGCCTGTTCCCTGCTAGTGCTCATCACTGCCCGCTCGCAGCCGCAGCCACGGCCCAGACACAGCGTCGCACCAGATCGTCGTCGCCGGGCTCGAGGACACCGACATTGATGACCAATTCCATCTCTCGCTCACCGTTGGCAACGGCTGGCCGCGTACGGCGTCATCCTGTCTTTTGAGCATTTGCTGGAGTATCGGGGATGACCGCACATGGGTCAAGCAGTGCGTCCGACACCAGTGCGTCCGACACCAGTGCGTCCGACACCAGTGCGTCCGACACCAGTGCGTCCGACACCAGTGCGTCCGACACCAGTGCGTCCGACACCAGTGCGTCCGACAGGGGTCGCCACCCTGGGCATCGCCACCCTGGGCATCGCCACCCTGCCTCACGGCACGGTGGAGGCGCACCGTGGTGGGGCGCGGTGCGTGCCTTCGCCATGGCTTCGCCAGGTCGATTGACCCTGTTCCCAGCGTCGCCGATACTCGGGAAGACGGGCATGACCCGGATGAACCTTCTTCGCGGCGTCGACCACCGCATCCCCCAATGTCCCGTCGCTACTGTGCTGAAAGAAGCACGCACGAGGTCACCATGCGATTTTTGGTCATTGGCGGCACGGGCAGATCGGGAACCACGGTGATGCGTAGGACGCTGGTAAGGCTCCCGACCACCTTCTCCATCGATGACGAGCTGCGCGTCGTCAGTGACCACGGGGGACTGGTGGACCTCTTCAACTGCCTGACACGAGGCTACACGCACTTTGGCGCCTCGGTCGCCTACGACGAGGTCAAGACCCTGATCCGAGAGAGCCTGGTGGACCAGCCCACGCACCGGTGGCTCCAGGCGCGGCTCATCAGAAAGGTCTTCGGGCGGGTCTTGAGCCCGGCGCGGTATTCGCTCCTGCGCTCGAGGATGACCAGACGGGCCTTTGACCACCTGGTCCAGAGGCTGGACGACACGCTGGGTGTGGAGTCCTACCGTGGCACGTGGATTGGCGGCGCGCCCTATCAGCTGCGGGGGACCATCAACATCGTCCCGCCCGTTCGTGACGAAGATGCCGCGCGGATCGGCTCGAAGGTGACGGAGATGATCCTCGAGGGGCTCGGGTACGCCCCAGGTGGCGCGGAGCGCTGGGTGATCGATGACTCGCCCTACTCGGTGCTTCGTTGGCGAGAGTATTTGAGGTACTTCCCTGGCTCGAAGTTCTTGCTGGTCGTGCGCGATCCCCTGGACACGACCTCGTCATACACCCACCAGGTGTGGGCGCCCGAGGATCCCGACCAGAGCCTCAAGATCCTTTGCCATTTCTATGAGGCGTTGGACTGTGAGGCCTTCGCGAGGCACGCCTCGAGCTTTGTGCTGCGGTTCGAGGACATCGTCTCGGGAGAGCCGGAGGTCGTCCAGGGCCTGAGCCGTTGGCTGGAATGCGCACCCGACCAGCTCCGCGACATCCTGCGGCAGACGATGTCCGTCACCCAGGCCCACCTCGGCCGGGGGCGGCACGACCGCAGGCGATCGGATGTCCCTGCGTCCTTCATCGCGCACATGAGCGCTCTGGGCATTCACCTCGACGTCGCCCGATGACATCGCGGTCGAGGGGGCGCCAGGGCGAATTGTGATTTACTGAACACTTGTTCTGTGTCATATTGAGGGCCATGTCAGGGGTCATGCAAGCCTTCGAGCCAGCCGTGAGGCAGTGGTTCGAGTCCGAGTACGAGGCGCCCAGCCCGCCCCAGGTCGAGGGATGGCCCCACATCTCCCAGGGTCGCTCCACCCTCATCATGGCGCCCACGGGGAGCGGCAAGACCCTCGCGGCTTTTCTGTGGAGCATCAACGCGCTGCACCGGGACCTGGCCGCCGGCGAGGAGCCCGCCGGGGTGCACACCCTGTACATCTCGCCCCTCAAGGCGCTGTCGTACGACATCGAGCACAACCTCCAGGCGCCCCTGGCCGGGATCCGCCTCCAGCAGCGGCTCGCGGGTCAGACGCCCTGCGCGGTGACCGTGGCCGTCCGCACCGGTGACACCCGCCCGTCGGGTCGCGCGGCCATGGTGCGACGCCCGCCGCACATCCTGGTGACCACGCCCGAGTCGCTCTTTCTGATCCTGTCGTCGCCCAAGGCGCGGGACATCCTGCGGCCCGTGCGCACGGTCATCGTCGACGAGATCCACGCCCTGTGCGGCAACAAGCGGGGCACCCACCTGGCGCTGAGCCTGGAGCGGCTGACGCATCTGTGCGGGCGCGATTTCGTGCGCATTGGTCTGTCGGCCACCCAGCGGCCCCTCGACAGGGTGGCGCGATTTCTCGGGGGCTACGCCTCGGCAGGGGCCCCCGCCTCAGTAGCGCCCGCCTCAGTAGCGCCCGCCGCAGGGGCGCCCGCCGCAGGGGCGCCCGCCTCAATAGCGCCTGACGCCGGGGCGCCCGCCGCGGTAGCGCCCGCCTCAATAGCGCCTGACGCAGGGGCGCCCGCCGCGGGGGCGCCGCTCCGGGACGTCACCGTGGTGGAGGCCGGGGGGCGCAAGGCGCTCGACCTGGAGGTGATCACCCCGGTGGCCGACTTCACCGCCCTCCCCCAGGACACCATCTGGCCCGAGCTGCTGCCGCGGCTGCTCGACCTCATCCGGGCGCACCGGTCCACCCTGGTGTTCGTCACCATGCGGGCCCAGGCCGAGCGGATCGCCCGGGACCTCAACGACCTGGCGGACGAGCCTCTGGTGCGGGTGCACCACGGGTCCATCTCCCATGCGCTCAGGCGGGAGGTGGAGACCCAGCTCAAGGCGGGCACCGTCCGCGGGCTGGTGGCCACGGGCACCCTGGAGCTGGGCATCGACGTGGGGGCTGTGGACCTGGTCGTCCAGCTCCAGTCCCCCCAGGAGGTGACCCGTGGGCTGCAGCGCGTGGGGCGCGCGGGCCACCGGCTGGATCAGGTCAGCCGCGGACGGATCTTCGCCACCTTCCGGGAGGACCTGGTCGCCTGCACGGTCATCGCCCGGCGAATGGACCAGGGCTGGGTGGAGGCCACCCGGATCCCGGTCGGGCCCCTGGACATCCTCGCCCAGCACGTGGCCGCGGCGGCGGCCCTGGATCCGTGGACCGCCCCGGACCTGTGGGCGCTGTGCCGCCACGCCTACCCGTACCGACGGCTGGGGACCCAGGCCTTCGAGTCAGTGCTGGATCTCCTCGCGGGGCGGTTCTCAGGGCCGGGCCACCGCGCCTGGATCAGCTGGGACCGGGCCACGGGTCGCATCGGCACCCTCCGGGGGGCGCTGCCGGCGGTGCTGCGCAACTCCGGCGCCATCCCCGACTCGGGGTACTTCGGGCTGTACCTGCCCGACGGCGGCACCAAGATCGGCGAGCTGGAGGAGGAGTTCGTCTACGAGACCGTGGTGGGTGACGCCATCCAGTTCGGCACCTCCACCTGGCGGGTGGAGGCCATCGACCGGGAGCGGGTGACGGTCACGCCCGCCCCGGGGGTGCCCGCGCGCATGCCCTTTTGGAAGGGCGGCCTCTTCGGCCGGGACTATGAGCTCGGGGAGGCCATGGGCGCCTTCCGGCGGGAGGTGGCCGAGCGCGTCCACCAGCCCGACGTCGCCTCGTGGCTCCAGGACCACTACCCCGTGGACGCCTGGTCCGCCCAGAACCTGGTGGCCTACCTGCGGGACGGGCTCGACCGCGGGGGCGCCGTGGCCACTGACCGCACGGTGGTGGTGGAGTACTTCGCCGACGAGCTGGGGGATCACCGGGTGGCCATCCTGTCCTGCTTCGGCGGGCAGGTCCACGCCCCCCTGGCCCTGGCCATCCGTCGCCGGATCCGCCAGAAGAGCGGCATCGATCCCCAGGTCCTGTACGACGACGACGCCATCCTGATCCGCATGCCCGCCGAGGGGACCGCGCCGCCACCCGACGTGCTTCGCCTGGTGGATCCGGACCGCGTTCGGGACCTGGTGGTGGCCGAGGTGTCGGAGACCCCGCTGTTCGGCACGCTCTTTCGCCACAACGCCTCCCGGGCGCTGGTGCTCACGGGCCGGCGCCCCAAGCGCACGCCCTTGTGGCTCCAGCGCCTGCGCGCCCAGGACCTGCTTGAGGCCGTCCGGGACCAGCCCGACCACCCCGTTCGGCTGGAGACCTTTCGCGAGTGCCTCCAGGATCGCATGGACATCGACCGCCTCGCGCGGCTGCTCACCGCCCTGCGCACGGGCGAGGTGGAGCTGGTTCAGCGCCAGGTGAAGGTGCCGTCGCCCATGACGATGGGGGCCCTCCACCGGTTCATTGGGCAGTACATGTACGAGTACGACGAGCCCCGGGCCGAGCGTCGCCTGCGCCGGCTGCAGCTCAACCGGGAGCTGCTCGACGAGGTCCTCGGCGAGGGCGATCTTTCCGAGCTGCTGGAGCCGGACGTGATCCGCGACCTGGAGGAGGGCTGGCTCCACACCGGGCCGCGCGCCCGGGCCCGGGACGCCGAGGAGCTCTTCGGGGTCCTGCAGCGGCTGGGCGAGGTGGCCTGGTCCGACGGCGCCGGCCCTGCCGCCGACGCTGCTGTCGACGCCGACGACGCCGACGCCGACGACATCGCCAACATGGACCTCCCCGAGGAGGTGGCGAGCCGCTGCGCGGTGGATCCTGCGCCCCTGGTGACGCAGCTTGTCGATGAGGGCCGCGCCTGCGTGGTGCGCCTCCCGCCCGGTCCCGGTGACCCTGCGCCCGGTCGCCAGCGCCTGGTGCCCAGCGAGCAGGTCAACCGCCTGCGGCTGGCCTACCACCCCGAGGAGGTGACGCTGGTTTTGGGGATCGCGCCGCCGAGCTCCCTGGACGAGGACCTGTCCCCAGCCCGCGCCCGTCGCGCCCGGGTGCTCCAGTGCCTGGCCCAGCGCGGCCCGGTGGACGAGCCTTCCCTCGCCGGGCTCCTGGGCTGGCCCGAGACGGTGATCGCGCCGGTGCTGGACCACCTGGCCCGGGACGGGGAGATCCGTCGCGGTCGCTTTCGGCGCGATCTGCCCGAGCCCCAGGTCGTCCATCGACGCAACCTCGAGGCCATCCACCGGCGCACCCTGGCCTATCTGCGGCGACAGGTCCGCCCCTGCACGCCCCAGATCCTCCAGGCGTTTCTGCTCGAGCACCAGCACCTGGCGCCGGGCACCCGGCTGGTGGGCGAGGAGGCCCTGCCCACCGTGGTGGAGCAGGTCGCCGGGCGGCTGGTGCCCGTGGAGGTCCTGGAGCGGGAGGTCATCCCGGCCCGGTTCGGCGGTGAGCCCTCCGGGTGGCGGTCCGAGTGGCTGGACCGGGCAGTGGCCTCGGGCGAGGTGGTCTGGTGCGGGCTGCCGGGAGGACGCGGACGTCGGCGGCGGGTGGCGCTCTGGTTTCGGGAGGACCTCGACTGGCTGCGGCAACCCACCGACACAGAAGAGGATGACGCCGGGGCCAACGCCAACGCCGGGGCCAACGCCAACGCCGCGGCCACCGCCGCGGCCGACGCCACCGCCGCGGCCGACGCCGACGCCGCGGCCGACGCCGACGGGCTGGAGGCCACGGAGCCGGAACTGGCCTCCGACCTGGTGGTGGTACGCCAGGCCCTCACCCAGCGCGGCGCCTCTTTTCTGTTCGAGCTCACCACGGCCACCGGGCTCGAGGCTGCCCGCGTCGTGCCGGCCCTTTGGGAGCTCACGTGGCGAGGCGAGGCGACCAACGATCACGTGCAGACCCTGCGCGCCGCCGTGGCCAACGGGTTCCGCCCGCCTCCCTCGGTGGTCAATCCCTACACCCGGCGTCCATCCCGCCGGGGACGTCGGCCCCTGGCCCGCCGCGCCCGACGCCCCAGCGCTACCGGTCGCTGGTCTCTGGTGCCTTCCCCGCCGCCCAATCCAGACCTCGGGGACCAGGCCGAGCGTCTGGCCTGGCAGGTGCTCCGGCGCTATGGCGTGGTGAGCCGGGATCTGGTCTCATCCGACCACCTCCCCCTGCGGTGGGGACGGCTCTACGGCGTGCTGCGTCGGCTGGAGCTCACCGGCGAGGTGCGGCGCGGGGTCTTCGTGGAGGGCCTGGCCGGCGCCCAGTTCGCCCTGCCCGAGGTGGTCGAAGCCCTCCGCCGCCTGCGGGACGCGTCCCACAGCGAGGCCCCGGTCCTCGTCAACGCCTGCGATCCCGCCCTCCTGCCGCGGTGGTCGCGAACCCGTCACCAGACGGCTCACCAGACGACCGCCGCCTGGCCCGCCGACGCCGGCTTCTCCCGCGTGGGATCGTCCTACCTGGTCATGGAGGACGGCGCGGTCACCCTCTGGGCCGAGCAGTACGGCCGCCGGGTGCACCTGCCGCCAGAGGCGACTCCGGCGGCGATCACGCCCGCGGCGGTCACCCGCGCCGCCCGGGCCCTGTCCAGCCTGGCCGACCGCCCCCCCGACCGCCGCCCTGTGCGCCGCCTGGAGGTGGAGACCATCGACGGCCAACCCGCCCTGACCGCTGACCGCCGCCCCTCATTCGAAGCCGCCGGTTTCCACGACCAGGGCGGGGTCCTCCGCTTCGGGGGGTATCGATAGGCCCGGGGGGGTGCCCAGGAAGCGCCGTGACGTTCAGGGGGTGAGCACGGTGCTGTTCAGGGTGCGGTAGGAGCCGCCGGCCGGGTGTCCATAGGACACGTCCTGGTGGTACCCGTACACCCAGATCCCAAAGGGGCTCGTCGACCAGATGTGGTGGAAGTCGCCGCTGGCGCAGGTGCCGTCCGAGCCGGTCTCGGAAGAGAGGGTGACCACGGCCCTCTGGTAGCCGCCCGAGACTGCTACGAACCTCGCAGCGGGGATGGGATCGAAGCAGTCGAGGTGGACCACCGCGGTGGGGTCGGTGCGGGCCACGACGAGGTAGTTGTACAGGTAGCTGTCATCGGAGGAGAAGACGTAGGACGTCTCGTACTGATCCACCGGCACCGAGAGGATCATGGCGGGATCCCCCCTGAGGTTGCCCAGCGTGCTGATGTCCACGCCGGACTCCAGCGCCGTCTGCTCGGAGCCCTTGAGGTAGTTCATGACCAGAATGGGCGGGGGATACGGCGGCGGATTGGCGCCGGTCCAGGAGGCCTGGACCAGGAACGACCCCTCCTCATCCACCTCGAGGATGTCCCCGGGGTTGAGCACCACGTCGTACAGGCTGTAGGGCAACAGGTTGACCTGGGTCCCGGTTTCGAGCGCGATGATCCTCCAGAGGCTGTTTTCAGAGGCCCTCTGGGGCGGTTGCGCGGCCAGGTAGGTGGAGCCCAGGGCGTTGATGGGCGGCATCTGCTCCTCGAGGTGGTCGCAGTAGCCCATGCCCATGGGCACGCCCGAGCAGGGGGCCCCGGCGAAGACGGCCACCGGACCCGAGGCCAGGATCCGGGTGTTGCTGAGATCGAAGTGCTCGTCAGACAGGATCTGCAGGTGGTCCAGCGCATTGAGCGTGGTCGTGAACTGTCCCCCGGCGGGCACCGGGCCGCCGGGCGCCAGGGCCACGGAGGGCACCACCGTGACCGTGGTGCCGTTCTGCAGCGCCGCGACGCTGATGGACGTCGGCCCAGTGACGCCGATGTTCAACCCGTCGAAAGTCAGGGCCACGTACTGGTTGCCCAGGGCGTGGGTCGGGATGAGCAGCGACGAGTCCGCGGTGTGCTTGGACGCCGCCTCGTAGGGATTGATCTGGACCGCCCCGATGGGGGACGTGGAGAGGACGCGATACGCCGAGCTCCCCTGGAGCCCCGACGTCGCGGTGGTCGTGTTCAGCCGCGCCGGGACGAGCGAGCACTCTCCGGTGGTACCCGAGATCGGGAGGAGCTCGACGTCACCGGGGGCCAGGAGGATCTGGGTGCCGAGGCCGGGGAAGTCCAGGACCTGCCCCGCCGCGTCCACCACGGTCACGGTGGCCGTGTCCGTGGTGGAGGGATTGGTCACCTGCACCACGAAGCACCCTTCGTTGGCGTTGTACTCATCGATGTTTGCCATGTCCACCGCGACGAACTCGCAGCCGGTGGACGACCTCGACAGCGCCGCCGCGGTGCAGGGATCGCTGGTGCAGCCGCTCTGGTCGAGCTCGCACCCCGCCGTGCAGGCGAGGACGCCCCCGGCATGCCCAAGGCTCACGCAGGTCTGCCCACCCAGATCGAGGCCGTCGCAGGACTCCCCGGCCTCCGCGACGCCGTTGCCGCACGACTCGCACGCGCTGACATCCAGCGTGCAGTTCGCGTTGCAGGCGAGGACGCCCCCGGCGAACCCCTCCGACACGCAGGTCGCGCCCCGGAGATCCACCCCATCGCAGGCCTCCGGTCCGTCGGCCGTGCCGTTGCCGCAGGTCAATGGCGTGTCGCAGCCCGACACGTCGAAGGCGCAGAGGTCGGTGCACGCCAGGTTCCCCGGGCCGTACCCCAGGCCCTCGCAGGTCTGACCGTCCAGGTCGGCGCCGTCACACTCCTCCGGGGCGATGGCCTGCCCGTCGCCGCACCCGGGCGCGCAGACGCAGTCGCCCCAGGTCCCGTCGGGGCGGCAGGTCCGCGTGCCCGCAGCCCCACCCTCGCACTCGCAGGGCTGGTCGTCGCCCCAGGTGCAGGGCCCCAGGCCCACGCACAGGCCATCAACACACTCCAGCCCCGCGTTGCAGGTGTCATTGGGGTAGCAGGGCCCGCCCTCCTCGCCCGTTCGGGCTCCGATGGCGTCCCCTCCACAGCCCACAGCGCCCATCCCGCACCAAGCGGCCACGACGAACGAGGCACACAGACTCCGGTTCTTCATGGGATCCTCCAGATAGGCCCATTGTACGAGCCGCGGTGCGATTTGAAAAGTGAGGCTTGTGCCGGTGTGTCGAAGTGTGGGTTGGAGGCGCGCGATCCCTTCTCCCCAACGCCTCGTCGGTTTGAGGCGACTGCAGCGCAGACAGCCGGCGCACAGCGACGGCCGGCGACGAGTGTCGCCGAGCTGAAGGGAGGGGTCCCCTGCGGGCTTTTGCTCGCAGGGGAGGGGAACCGCAGAGTTCCCCTCTACAGTCAGGCTAGCGAGGCCCCAGCATGGGCAACATAGCCGAGCAACAGCAACCCCCTTCTCCCCAACGCCTCGTCGGTTTGAGGCGACGCCTCGCTAGTTCCACGCCCCGG
>Ga0272441_10001189_pt1 | contig 55704 bp, 42 predicted proteins | sample SSMProp6N_FD_193582 | JGI IMG/M metagenome (GOLD analysis project Ga0272441, IMG submission 193582) | Marine sediment archaeal communities from Little Sippewissett salt marsh, Falmouth, MA, United States - SSM-Prop-6N | ecosystem: Environmental > Aquatic > Marine > Wetlands > Sediment ...
TGCGATGAGGCGTTCTCCACCGCGGTGGCGATCCGCAAGAGATCGTCCATGTCTTCGAGAGCGATCGCCTCGAAGACCGCGGGCCGTCCTTCGGTGATCGTCCCCGTCTTGTCGAACGCCACGTGGGTCACGCGGGGCATCGTCTGCATCGCTTATCCGCTGCGAACGAGCACCCCGTGACGGGCTCCGAGGCCGGCGCCGACGACAAGGGCAGTCGGCGTTGCCAGTCCGAGGGCGCACGGGCAGGCGATGACAAGGACGGCGATCGCGGCGTAGAGGGCAAGCGACACCGGCGACAGGGACGGATACACCCACGGCAAGGCGCCGGCCAGCCGCTCGGCGATCGCGCCGAGCGGCGCGGGGAACGCGAGCCAGAGGACGAGCGTTGTCACCGCGAGGAGGAGCACCGCCGGCACGAACGCCCCGATCACCCGGTCGGCGAGCGTGTCCATGCTCGGTGCGCCGTAAGCCGTGCGGACACCGGCCCGCAGCGTTTTTCGCCCGGAGAGCAGCAGGACGTCGCGGGTCAGCGGGCTCACGGGAGGTTCATCGTCCGTTCACCGCTTCCCCACAGAGAGTCGGTAGGTTTCATGTCGCGAGTCCACCACTCGCACCCCTACACCAGCCCACCAGCGGAGAGGTCCTCCGGGACCTCTCCGCCCTTTTCCGGGGCCGCCTTGCGAGGGCTGGCCGCTGTCACGAGGGTTCGCAACCGGTTCAGCGCCGCCGCGATCTCGTGGCGGCGGGGGCGCGCGAGCGCTCCCGGGTGTTGCTCCCCACTGCGGTCGAACGCGAGTGCGTCTAGCCCGTGGCGGTCGATGAACTGGTCGATGCGGTCGAGGAGGACGGAGATCGGGGTCGCGCCGTCGGCAAGACGCGTTCCCACCAGATGCAGCGCGCATCCGATCGCTCGAGCTTGCGCGCGATCGACGATCTGAGCGACGCAGGAGAGGTCTACGGTCGTCTGCCCGAACTCGAGGCGTCCGCGGCCTCTGGCAAGGATGCGCACGCCGCGTCTTGCGCGACCGGCGGCGACCGACGCGGGATCCGGCGCGCGCGGTGCCGGCGAACGCCACGGAGTGTGCGGCTCCTTCGTCCGCACGGACGGCACCGAGGCGGCGACGTGCGCGGCCTCGGTGGTGGCATCGAGGGGGAGGAACGAACGCATCATGATCACCGTGTCGGCCACATCGAGGTAGTCCCCGCAGCCGCCCATCACCAGGACTGTGGAGATCCCTTCGTTCTCGTACAGTCGCCGGACACGGTCCACGAACGGGGTGATCGGCTCGAACCGCGGCGCCACCAGCCGCTGCATCCGCGCGTCACGCACCATGAAGTTGGCTGCCGAGGTGTCCTCGTCGATCAGCAGCGCGCGGGCGCCGGCCTCGATCGCCTCGGCGATCGAGGCGGCTTGGCTCGTACTTCCGCTTGCATCCTCGCTCCGGAACGCGGCTGTCGAGCGACCGCCGGGCAGTTCGCCGATGAACGCGCCGATGTCCACGCGTTCGACGCGTCGTCCGTCCTCGGCGCGGATCGCCACCGCGTCGGGATCGGTGACGACGTATTCGCGTCCGTCCCCCGGGACGTGTGGGTAGACGCCGTGGATGAGGGCGTCGAGCAGTGTCGATTTCCCGTGGTATCCCCCGCCGACGATGAGCGTCACACCCGGGGGGATCCCGAGGCCGGACAGGCTGTCGACGAGCCGGCCGCCGATCTCGACCGGATAGGCGAGGGGAAGGTGGACGCGCAACGACGGGGGTGAGCGTAACGGCACCGCTTCCGCGGCCGACATCGGCCGGTCGACGGCGCCCGAACGCCGCGGAAGGATCGCCCCGTCGGCAGCAAACGCCACCAGGCCGCGATCTCGGAGCTGCGCGCGCAGCGTCTCCTGATTGACGATGCACTGCACGAACGGCTCGGCGTTGCCGTGCATCGGCCCCCACACGAGCGCCCGCTCGACGACCGCAGGGAGGAGATCCAGCAGCAGACGGGACGTCTGCCGCGCGTGGACGCGGCGCCCGCGGCCGGGAAGCGGAAGCTCGAGCCGTGCCTCGACCGCATCGTCGCTGATGCGCACCGCCGAACGTTCGATGACCTCCTGTCGCCCCACCCCGATCGAGAACGGCGGACGGACGCCGGAGCGCGAACGCCCTTCGGAGCCAACGTCCTGTAGTGCGGCGTGAACGGCGCGGGCGAGGAAGTCCTCGAGGGCGATCCGATGGCGACGATCGAGAAGCAAGGCATCGGGAAGCTTCGCGATCGACCGCCGTACGCGCACCCGCAGTCGCGACGGCGGCGCGAACGGATCGGGCTGGACCCGGTCGATGTGAAGCGCAAACCGCGGGAAGCTGTAGCTGCCCCCGATCTCCCGATACGCGCGGTACCCCCGCCCGTCGATGCGGGCGAGCGTCTCCTTGAGGTTGGCGGCATCTCTCACAGGTTGCTTCGCCTCCTGTCCAAGCGGATTGTACCTCTCCGTCACGCGTGACCGTGCGGGATTACGGGGGATGCACCGGCACGGAAGGGCGGAGTCGTTTGACTCGGGGGGCGTCTTGCAACGGCTTGCGAGTCGTGCTATGGTGCGTTCAGATTCCGCATAGGCTCCCAGGGCCAAAGATCGCGAGAGGTGGGCGGATGGCGTGAGTGGACGATTGAAGCTGGTTCTCATCCTCGCCGTGTCGGTGGCAGCCGTTGCAGTGGCTGTCGTTCTTGTTGTCGTGCTTCTGCCTCGCGGCGGGGGGGCACCGGACGCCGCCATCGCGGTGTCGCCGGGGACGGGAGTCGCTGTGGACACGGCGCTCGTCTTCTCCGCAGCCGGATCGGCCCCAGGGATCTCGGGACGACGCGTGGCCGAGACGCGGTACGCGTGGGATCTCGGAGACGGAAGCGGGCTTGCCGGGGAGTCGGTGACCTATGCCTACGCGGAGCCCGGCAGCTACGAGGTGCGCCTTGTCTACGAAGTGATCGACACCTCGAACCGGATCCATCGCGACGAGGAGACGCTCACCATCCGCGTCTCGCCGCCCGAACTCGGTGACCTCACAGCTACGATGATCGTGACACCGGAGCCTCCCTGGAGGAGCGGGGCTGCGATCACGTTTGACGGTACGGCATCGGCGTTCCAGATCGCGCCACCCGCGTCGCTGGGGTTGCGCTGGACGTTTGAGTGGAGCTTCGGCGACGGCTCCGCGACGATCCGTGGGGGGCGAGTGGACCATACCTTCCTCGCTCCAGGGGACCTCATTGTGGAACTCTCGGTGGTAGCCACGGATCGGTTCGACCGGGAGTGGCGGGCGACGGCCTCGCAGACGCTTCACATCGGCAACAGTTCTCCAACGGCGGTGGGAGCCGTGCGGCCGACCGGAGGAGCCCGCGACGTCCGGCGCGGTCGTGCCGTGATGCTGGACGCCTCCGGCTCGATCGATCCCGACGGGCACGATCTCACCTTTGCCTGGGACATCGACGGGGACGGCATGGATGATGTGAAGACCACGGACGCGGTCTTCCGCTACGAGCCAGGGTTCCCCGACGCCGGTGAGCAGCACGTGACGCTCCACGTGTGGGACAGCTACATGCTCGACGCCGACCAGCCACCGGTGTCAACGACATTCCGTGTGGCGGTCGCCGGCGGGCTGCTGCCGCCACCCGACGGCGGTGGCGTCGATCTGGGAGCGATTCTCCTCTCGGGAGGCATGCTCTCCATGGGGGAGCTTCGGCTGTGGAACGCGGCGATCGGTATGTCGCTTTTGGACGGGCGTCTTCTCGCGCTCGCCGGTTACGGGGCGAGCGCTGGGGACGTGGAGCTCGACATGACGGACAGCTTCCCCAGCGTTGAGCTGGCCGGCTACAGCGTCAATGGCACTATCACCAAGGCGAGCGCTTTGACTCTCAGCGCGTTCTACGGGGTCCATCCCACATGGCCGGTGTTCGCCGGGGGATCGATCGGCTATCTGAGCTACGGCGGAAGCTACGAGGCGAGCTGTCGGGTGAGCATCGGGGGCGAGCTTCCTCCGGTTGTCTACTCCGAGAGCAAGATCCTGATCGGCGCCGGAGTTGCGGTGCTCCTAGGGTTCTTCGTGATCTCGTTCCAGGCAGTTCTCGCCCTGTAGGGCAAGGAGGCAACGTGGCGAACAGCGGGCGTGTCGTCAGCCATCGCGCGAGGCTTGTGGCCATGTGTCTTGCGGCGCTTCTTCCGCTTCTCGGCGGCTGTTTCCTGTTCGTCGGCGACACGGCGGATCTGATCCCGATGCCCGAAGGCGTGACCGTGCTGCAGCCGCCGCAGATCACAAGCTGCGACGCCACGTTCATCCGCAGGGACTGCGATGACTTCTACGAGACGGTGTGCGGCTACTTCTGTCGGCGTCGATGGTGGAACTTCGGCCTCGGCATTTGGGAGTGGCGGTGGGGCTACTGCTGCTACAAGTTCTGGCGGTACACCGACTGCTGGGGAGACATTTCGATCAAGCTCTCGGTGCACGATCCGTCCGACGATCTGGACCTCGACAAAGCGCCGCGGGTGCGGGTGTTCGACTCCGAGCCGGCGCCGGGCTCCGGCCACTGCCTGCTGAACGTCTCGCGAACCGATCTTCCGATTGCATCGACCGACATCACGGGAAGTGGTGTCGACAAGACGGTGACAGTGACCGTGCGAAACGTCAAGGTTCGCTTCACATCGGACTGCCAGACGTTCGCCGCGTCGCTGCCGCTGCGCATCGTGTTCGAGGACTGTGGCGAGGAGATGGCAAGCCTCAACGAGTGCCGCGCCACGATACAGATCACAAAGCCGTAGGCAACGTCCAGGTTGGCGGAAGCCGCTCGACCGTCTCTTGCGCTGCTTTGCCACCGGACGAGTCCTGTCCAGAAGCCCCATGATGGCGCGCCGCATTGCCGGCGTTAAGAGGATGCGTGACGATGGGGTGCTTGTGGGGTACGGAGGCGTCCGGCTGCTACAACGAGACGCCGCTCGCTGCGGCGCCGCGAACGCTACAACGAGGCGCCGCTCGCTGTGGCGCCGCCCGCTACAGTGAGGCGCCGCTCACAAACGGCATGGCATGATCCACGATCGCTTCCGGGTCGGCGTCTGTAAGCGGGATCACGAACTCCCACAAAGCGCCGGGGAGAAGCTCGAAGGTCAAGTCGATGCCGCTTCCGAGATGTTGGTTCTGTGCGTCGTAGAAGTCGGCGGAGACTCCCCCATACCGCAACGGGGCATCGCTCAGGCATTCCGCCGAGCCATGAAGGGTCCAGGTGATCGGCTGACCGGGCTCGTGCACCAGCTCCCACGAGACGATACGCAGGAGACCCAGGGCTCCCTCGTCGCCGACAACGGTGACGAGCTCACGAGCGGTCGAGAGGCGGCCGCCGGCGTCGGCGACGGTCAGCAGGACCTCGTAGGTGCCGGCCCGCTCGAACGTGTGCGAAGAGCGGACACCGAACCGCTTGGCCATCAGCCCGTCGCCCTCTGCGAGTTCCCACACGTAGGTGCAGAGGCCACGGCCTTCGAGCGACGCCGATGCGTCGAGGCTCACCGTGAGCGGTGCGCGGCCGGAGGTCGGCGACACGGCGATCTGGGCCACCGGGGGCGCGTCGAGCAGTGCGCAGCCGGCGACAACGAGCAACAGTAGGCCGAGGGCGAAGACGCTGATCAGGTTTCTCATGGGCGTCACCTCATCGTGATGCATGTTACGTTCGGGGACGGGCGGCACGGGGATCTGCTGTCTCCAGGGGAGAGGAAGCCGATCACTGTGGGGACGCCCGTCCGTCCTCTCGACGGGGGGAGTCCGTTGGCAGCCCTGACGCGGCCGTCGTTGTGCCGCCACCGGGGGAACGCTATCCTGAAGCGCTCCGGGCATGCACGTGTCAACGGGGCCTTCCGGGGCGAGGGGGCGGGTGAGTCAACGATGAAGCGTTGGTTGGGAGTGCGTCGAAGCGGTTCCCGCTTGCCGGTCTGCCGGCTGGCGCTTGCGGGGCTTGCCGCGGGGGCGGGCCTGGTTGTCGCCGGCTGCACGCCGACGGTGATCCCGTTCGCCGCCTACGTCGATCCGCCGCGGGGGCACGTGCCGTACGAGGCGACGATCGTGTCGACGGAGCTTGGCGGAACCTATACGTTCTACGTGAACGGCGAGACGTTCGTTCAACAGGAGTGCACCCTCCGGGTGACGGTGGACGACCTGGAGTGGGAGGCGCGCGTCGAGTGGACCAACGGACGGGATCGGGCGGAGGCGACGGCCGCGGCCCAGGGCACCAACGCCTTGCCGCGCATCCTGCGTCCGATGATCGACCACCATCCGGAGACGTGGGTGCTGATCCCACGAGAGCGAACGTTGATCGACTTCACGCATCGCCCGTCGGAGTATCCCGGCCTGGAGACAGGGGTCGTGTTCGATGGCGGGTGGCGGGTGACCGAGATCCACGTGATGCAGGCGTTGAAGACGTTGCCCGACTCGATCTTCTGCCCCCCCTACGAGCCCGGCGTCTACCATGCGGCCTACGGCGGGGAGCTGATCGACAACGCGTGCATCGTCTATCCCCTCTACACGAGCGAGTGGTCCCCCAACGGGCTGCCGTACCCGCCGTCGTACGAGGAGGGGTATCCCCAGGACCCGCTCGCCCGACAGCACAACCTGTTCTACGGGATCCCGTTCGACGAAGGCGGGGCGACGATTTCGGTGACGGTGGAGGATGAGTGGGGACGCGTGGCCACCGCGTCGTTCGTCATCCCGGTGCGCGCACTCCACCACACGAGCGCGCGTCCGATCGACATGAGGTACTTCGTTGCCGATGTCGACGAGGACGTATACCACCACTTCGAGTGTCCCCACGTGGCGGAGATCCCGCTCGACCGCCGCATCTACTTCGCGAGCACGATGACAGCGCGGGAGTCGGGGAGGGTCCCCTGCGAGGACTGCTCCCCGTAGTCCCGTTGGGCGGCCGGCCGGAGCTGACGGCGAGGAAGGAGGGAGACATGCGCGCAGACGTGTCGTGGAGCGGGAAGCTTCTGTCGCGGCCGCTCGCGCTTCTCGCGATGGCTGCGCTGTGCGTTGCCGGGAGCTGCGCCGTCCTCTACGACGGGAACATCGATGTGCTGCCGCCGCTTCACCTGACGATCGTGGTGCACAACGAAGAGGACACCGGGGCGAGCGGAGGGGCGAAGCTTCTGATCCCCGACTACAACGGAGATCAAAGTCTCCTGAGGCACTTCACCGAGGCGATGCGCGCGTTCGCCGGCATGGCGGCGTCGCACGGTGCGCGGATCAACTTCGGATCGGACTGGACGTTCTCCGAGGGCGTGGCGCGGTTCGATCCGAGCTTCTACACCGACCTCGAGGCGATGGGCCACGAGGTCGACGCCCACGCGCACGAATCCCATCGCCTCTACGAAGAGGTGCGGGGCGAGATCGCCGACGCCGGTGGAAGCCCAACGTCGGTGGCGTCGGGGCTGAATGAGGACGAGATCCAGGAGAGGCTCGCCTACTTCGACAGGCTCGGTGGCTCGTTTCGCATCCTCTGGGGCGTGGCGCTTCCCGGACACGGAGCCGGAGAGTGCACCGCGGCGTTCGTCTGGCGGCCGGCGCGCGGCGACTGGACAGTGCACGATCCCGAAGGAGACTACATCTACATCGGCCATGGCGAACTGGTGAACGGCCTCGGGGCGATCCGTCGCGCGGTCGCGGCGCGGCGGGGGGATCGCGTCAACACCTGCGCGGTGTTCGTGTCGGTGCGGGAGTTCAAGGCAGCGGAAGGGGCGCCGGGGATCAACGACGCGCGGTGGACGGCGCCGACTGACTCCGCGTTCTACTGGGAGAACCGCGTCGCGTGGTGGGACCATTTCTTGGGCGAGATCGACGAGATGGTCGCCGCGGGTGACGTGGTGTACGCGTCGCTCACCGAGGTCGCCGCCGCGTTCGAGGCGCGCGAGGATGAGCTGGTGTTCGGTGCGAGTGCGGTGCCGCGCTCCGATGCGCCGCTTCGGACGCGGAACCTGCGCGCCGGCTACCCGCTGGAGTAGCGCGAAGGCCGACGGCGCACGAGGGGCGTCGGCCTTCGCTGTTGCGACAGCTTCCTGCTGTTGCCCGGTTACTCGAGCGCCGCGATCAGCTCCACGCGGATCCACTCGACCCGCCCGTCGGGAAGGCCGAGCCGGATGTCGTAGTAGCCGGGATCGAGTTCGTCGGTCTCCAGGTCGAAGCAGTAGCTTCCCGGATCGAGGCAGCGCACGAGCTCGGCGTGGATCGCCTCGCGGACGTCGAACTCTTCGCCAACGGTGACGGTGTAGAACGCGAGGGGGAAGTAGGCGTCGGTGATCGGCTCGCCGATGCCGTTGGTCACCGACACGCAGCCGGTGATCACCTCGCCGACCTCGTAGACAGAGGAGACGAGAAGCTCGCCGACCCTCGGCGGCTCTTCGAGCCCGCCGCCGCCGCCGGCCGCCTCCGGCCAGCCGCGATCGAGGAAGCCGGCAACGCCGCAGGTGCCGATCACCACGTCGATGTACTCGATTGTCAGCTCGATGTAGGCGAGACAGTACGTGCCGTCGAACACCGGGAGAAGCGTGTTGGCTCGGCCGTAGATCCAGCCGGGGACACCGTGGGTATAGAAGGCGGACGTGTACTCGTTGGGCGCGCAGCCGCCGCAGGTACAGGCGTCGGGGCCGGGGTCATCGCCTGAGGCGATGGTGCGGCCGTTGAGTCGAAGCGACACTTGAACAACGCTTTCGCACTTCATCCCGTAGGTCTTGATCGTCAGCCGTTGTGCGAGCGCGCCCGGCGGCAGGGGATCGTCAAACGTGACCGGTCCGATGGGGGCGTGAGTGCCCTCGGTGCACGAGTAGTCCACCTCGCCACAGCAGATGCAGTGCCCGGCGTGCCAGGCGTCGAGGCGAACCGTTATCGAGTCGGCGAACGCCGCGAGCGCGCTGAGCGCGATCAACGCCGCGAAGAGAAGAGCCCATGTCGATCGTCGCATGTTGTCCTCCTTGAAACGGACGAGGAGTGAAGGGGAGATGCTGGGGTACCGCCGGTCGTGGCCTCCTTCCCTGCGGCAGCCCGGCTTCCTCGTCTCGGAGGCCCGTGGCTTTGCGCCCCGTCCTCGCAGGCGGTTTGCCACTACGCAGTGTTTGGACGTGTGAAACCCATTGTGGAGAATCCGCACCAGCTGTGTCAAGGAGGCGACATCATACCCTAGGTGTTTTGGCGAGCAGCAGCGAAACGCAGCTGCGGAAGGACGATGAGAGCAGTCGCCGCAGATCCCGCTCGCCAAGCGCTCGCTGGCGCGTACGCTCGTGGATGGGGATCAGCCGCGCCGGCCGACGCCCCAGCGCCACAGTTCGCGCACCGACGCCGACTTGCCGGTCATCAGCATGCCGACCTCGAACACCTTGGTCGCGAACCGCATCATCAGGAACGTCCCGAGGGCGAGCGACGCGAGGCTTGCGGCGATCTCCCAGGTGGGGACGGATCGTGCTCCCTCGGAGACGAGCGGCACCGCGCCGATGCGAAGCAGCATGACCGCGGGGACGAACGGCGGGATGAATCCGGCGATGCGCACCCAGAAGAGATCCGGCTGCTGGACGATGAGCGCGGTAAACATCATCGGTAGGTAGGGGATCGCGCCGGCGAGGCCGATGGCGCCGCCGGAGTGGATGTCCTTGATGGAGGCGCCGACGGTCCCGAAGATCGACGCGATGAACAGGTACCCGAGAAGGAAATAGAGCGGGTAGGAGATCCAGTGTACGAGCGTGAGCGAGGCGAGCGAGATAGGGAGGAACCGCCCGGCCACGAAGTAGACCGTGGCCGCCCATGCCGTCACCTGGACGAGGCCGGCCAAACCGAGCCCGACGAGCTTGCCGCACATGAGCTCCCACGCGGACACGCTCGACATCATCATCTCGACGACGCGGCTCTGCTTCTCCTTCATCACCCCGTAGAGCGTCATCACCCCCGACATGAACGCGCCGAGGAACAGGATGATGGCGAGGAAGATGGCGATGATCACCGGCGGCGGCGGGTCGGCCGGCGTCTCGATCTCGCCTCCCATGGCCATGGTGATCGCGAACACGGCGATGCCGATGAATGCCGGGATGAGAAGCGTGGTCACCAGGAACTGCTTGCTGCGGATCGCGTGAGAGAACTCCCATCGGATGACCGTACCGAGCTTCATGACGGCCTCCCCTCGACGGTGCGGACGAAGATGTCGTGCAGCGGCGGTCGATCGACGCTTAGGGCGAGGATCTCGATCGCTTCGGGAAGGCCGCGGACGAACGCGTCCGGAGAGACGGTTCGATTCAGTCGCATCGTGGCCCGTTCCCCTTCGAGGCGCAGGTCAGTAACGCCGGGCAGGTTCCCGAGCGCGTTGCCGTCGCCTGTGAACCGGATGCGGACGAGGTGCTCGCCGTGCGCTGACTTGATCTCCTCGAGATCGCCGTAGAGGACGCGGCGACCGTGATGGATGAGGAAGATCCGGTCGCACAACGCCTCCACCAGGTTCATGCGATGGGAGGACAAGAGGATTGCGGCACCGTCGGCCCTGACGTCCGCGATCATGTCGTTCAGAAGGTTCTGGTTCACCGGGTCGAGGCCCGAGAACGGCTCGTCGAGCACGACCAGGTCGGGCTGGTGGAGGAGGGACGCGGTGAACTGGACCTTCTGTTGCATTCCCTTAGAGAGCTTCTCGATGCGCTGGGTTCCCCACTCCGTGAGGTCGAACCGCTCGAGCCACTGGCGCGCCCGCTCACGGGCGGTGCGTCGGGGAAGCCCTTTGAGTTCGCCGAAGTACACCAGCAGGTCAAGGACCTTGGCGTCGCCGTAGAGGCCACGCTCCTCGGGAAGGTAGCCGGTTCGCTCCTTGGGAACGTGTCCGTCCTCCCCGTTCAGGCGGCAGTGGATGGCGCCGGCATCGGGCCTGAAGATTCCGAGGATCATCCGGATGGTCGTCGTCTTCCCGGCGCCGTTGGGGCCAAGGAAGCCGAGGATCTCGCCTCGTTCCACGGCAAACGACACCGCATCGACCGCGCGAACCGACGCGAACGTCTTGGTGATCCCCTCAACCCGCAGAAGCTCCCGATCGCTCAAACTGCGCCTCCCCTCTCGCCATCAAGTGCCGGAGATCATACGCGAACATCCGACGGGACACAGGCAGAACCTGGTGAAGCCGCGTTGCGCGAGCGTCAGAGCGGGCCCTCTGCGGGGCTACTGCCCAAGGGGGACACATACCCTATTTCGCTAGGCCAGAGTCGAACACATCTTCCGGAATAGGGTATGTGTCCCCGTTGTGTGCGCGCTGCTTCCCTGAGTTCCGGCGACACAATACTTAACTCCGGGAGCGGGATGGATGCCATCCCCAGTTCGCTGTCGAACAGGCGGCGCGTTGGCCAACCCACACGCAGTGCCACCGCGTGTCCGCTGTAGCCCATCGTGGGAGGCGGCGCGCGGCGGGAGGATCTCGTTTTCGCGAAGAGGACGCGGGAAGCATCCGCATCGCGTCCTTGTCCGGGAGCTCGCTCGGGGCCGTCCTTACTCATGCGGACGGGCCGCCCACGACGTGGCGGATCGCTCTTCGTGGCTTCCGAATGACAGTCGGCGAGGCCCTCCGCTGTGGAAGCAAGGGCCGATATGATGAAGTCATGTGCCAAGCTCTCGGAATCCCGGTGGCGACTACGGGAGGACGGTCAGAATCAGCGAGCCCGTTAGAGGAAACAGCGGGTTGAGGTTGTCTTGGCTCTGAGCGAACAGCCCCAGCGCTGCGCCTTCCTGGTAGCTCCACCGGGCGACGAGCAAGTGGATCCCAGGCGGCAGGAAGCCCGCCGGGAACTCGTAGATGAACTCGATGTGGCTACATGACCCGTACTCCGGGGCTCCGCGGATCAACCCCCAGCGGATGCACATCGCAGACGGAGTCACTACGCTGCCGTCCAGCTCTAGCTCGAACGTGAAGAAGTCTCGTGCTGCCTGGCACAGTTCCTCTTCGGGGATCTCGAGCATCTGCTCCTCGGCGAGAGATGTGGTGATCCCGTGCACGACGAAGAGTGGTTCCGTGGCCCCGACCACAACTTCCCAGGCCGTACCGATTGGCGGGATCTTCACACGCGTGCCGGCCGGCTCGATGAGCGATCCGACGACGCATGGGCACTCGTTCGCGGTCACCACATTTGACAACGCTGCGACGACCAGGATCGCAACCAACGATGCTAGACTCGCAGATCTCAGACTGATCACGTGTCACCTCCGCCTGAAGCACATGTCTGCCAAGCCGGATTATCAAGGAGTGACACCTGCTGCACCAAGGTGTTTCTCCTGAGCTACTATAGCTAATCGTGACCTAGATGCGGAAGGATGGTGTGTGTTCCATCGGAGTCCTCTTCTGGATCTTGGGGACGCAGTACACAGCTCCGGCAGCGGGCATGACACTCATGCGGGGTCATAGTCGCACCTTCCGCGCATCGGCCGACCGCGCGATGTCATTGCGCCTCCGCTGCGACCCATCGTGCAGTGGGCACTCGACGGGACGAGCTGTTTGCGTTGCGGTGGGGATTGCAGAAGGACTGCACAGCCCTTCTGGAGAGCGGGAGAAGGCCCTTGGAGATCCCCGACGCGCGGGACTCGCTCGAGCGAGGTGGATCCCTTTCTGCGGGTTCCGGGAGGCGTCTTGGTCGGGTTCTCTCTGTGGGAAGCAGGTTCCGGCGATGGAGTTGAGTACTACGTCCCCGGAATCCCGGTCCGCTGCGGCTCCGGCGTACAGCCGATCTTCTGCGCAATCGCCAGGATTGCTGCCCACTGCGAGCGGTGATCCCGCGTGCTCTCGAACACCATCCGCACCGCTCGTTCTCGCACCTCGGGCGAGTCCCTCGTTGCTCTTGCCATGACCTTACCCTCTCAAGGAATTCGGTCTTCGGCAATCCCGGGGCGGTTCAGCTCCACGAATCACCGCTTCTCTGCTTTGATGCTATCCAAGCGTTGGAACAAGCTGAGAGGTGTTCGCGTGATGACAGATGCAGTTGCTCCATTTTGCTTGCCTTGCGTGCCTCCCCTTCCATATCCTGTGAAAGGAGGACGCTCGTATTGCCTCAGATGGTCACTGGGCAGCGAAACGGGTGTGACCGCCAGCCCCGAAGGAGGCTAAGGTGAAGTCGACAGATCTGCTGTATGCTACTGCAGTGGCGCTTGTTCTGCTAATGGCGTTCCCGGGATTCACTTATGCGGCACCTGTGACAGGCGTTGAGTATGGTGTGTATGAGCTGAGTTCTACGAACGTTGGGCTACTGTTTGCGGAGGCAAACCGACAACAGGTGGTGGTCAAACCGCGTTCTTCAGGCCCAGGCAACCCGACAAACGCCTATCGATGGAAGTTCATCCGTGTGCCCAATAGCCCGTACTACCCCACTCCGCCTCAGGACACGATGTGGATTTACCAGATCCAATCTGTGGAGTACCCAGGCTACTGCCTCGGGCTCACTCCCGGCTCTGACAGACTTGGGCTTGTGACGTTGGATACCTCCAACACGTTGTCCCACTGGACCTTCAACGGGCTCGCCAGCGGGTACCGAAGGATCTGCACTGTTGATCGGGTAAACGGCACACCGCGGAGAGCCCTCGTTGTTGATGCAAGCACTGGCCATGTCGACTGTCTACCTCTCGCGGGGCACGGCTCCGCCATGCATTGGAAGCTGTACTTCCCTGAGCCCGTATGGCAGGCAACAGGAGTTGGGTGGCTACCCGAGACGCAAAGCCCAAACTTCCACGAAATCGAGCCGTACAGGCAACTTGGCTGCGTTGGTGTTGCCACTTCCGACATCGACGAGATGCCCGGTTATGTGGGTCAAGAGGAAGTGCTTGTGGGTTGGGAGGCAGAGCGCTACATGGCGTACTGCGTTGGCTGGAACTACACAAACGCAGGATACGCGCTGCATTGGAGAGGGCCATCGTATATCAAAAATGAGTTGGACGAACGATATCAGCTACCCTGGGACCCTCAAGGCCTCGAGCCCCTTGGCGGAGTGGAGCTCGTGGACCTTATGGGATCAGGTAACCCGGACCTGGTCTACTTCGTTGCCGGTCCAACAAGGGACCAGTGCGGCTTCGTCGTCGCTCCTGACATTGACAGCGAAGGCCGCCAGATCATCAACACCGATCCAGCTAGTGGGCCACTCGCGTGGGCTACCTGGTATCCGTACCCGCGGAATGCGTGGCTCCCGTACGACGACTACGGGCCGGATGCTGTGATCAAGGGTGTCGGATTCACTTCCTGTTCTCTCTCGGAAGGCGATTCCGTCGTGGACCTGGTGTGCTTCTTCGTCTATAACACCTTTCAAAGCGGAGACCCCGACATGGCCGCCTACGTCCTTATCAAGAACGTGCAACTGCTGAAGTGGGATGAGTTCTTTCCGGAGAACTTCAACATAGATGGGCTACACAACCCATATGAAGAAGAGACGTGGATCGACTTCTACTTGTGTCTTGAATCCGAGAAGTACGTGATGCCTCCGATCGGCTTCAGCTCTTCACCTTCCGGCACCGGATCTCCAGGTGACAAGACCCAAGGAGCCGGCATCGCAGTTGGGGACATCGGGGGAAGCGCGGACGAAGACATCCTTGTCTACGTGGTAGACGACGCAGTTCCACACCGGCGAGGGCGGTTCATTGTCGGGACTGATCTGAATGAATACGGAGCAGTTACCGGAGGCTGGGGAAATTGGATCTGGGCAAACGAAGCCGTGACCCCGCCACTTGCTCCGTTTGGGTGTGACGGCGTGCAGACGTTGGGAGCAGGCGTCGCTCTCGTTGACCTCGACCGAGACGGCTATCCAGCGAGCCTGAACCCAGATCCTGAGCTCATCTATCTGCACTCGAATCTGCTCACAGACATGTCGGTGTTCACCCTCGGCACACTCTGGAGTTTGTGATGCGTGCAAGTTCGGGGGACACAGTACTCAACTCCCGAAGCTTGAAGGATGGTTTCTCAAGCCCGATGGTGAACCCTCCGCCTCGCGGTCGGACCGCGCGATGTCACCCTGGACACGCCCCATCCCATCGTGTGAGGTGGATCCACTGTGAGGACCTGTTTCTTCGAGGTGAAGAGAGCAGAAGGACTGCACAGCCCTTCTCAAGAGCGGGAGAAGGCCCTTGGAGATCCCGACTCGCGGAACTCATCGCCAGCGACGTGGATCCCTCGCCGTGGGTTCCGTGAGGCGTCTTGGTCCGGTCCTCTCTGTGGGAGGCAGGTCCCGGCGATGGAGTTAAGTACTATGTCCCCGGAATTCCTGAAGCGGAAACCGGGGAGGCGATCTCCCCGGCATGCAGTCCGTCATTCTGGTGGAGGTGGCGGGAATCGAACCCGCGTCCGGAACGGCCGCCGCTCGGCGTCTACAGGCTTAGTCGCGTGGTTTGATCTTAGAGATCACCCTCTCACGCGCCGGATGATGATCTCCCAGCTTCCGTAGGTCTCTTCCGCCCGTGCGGGAAGCGCGTCGGGCGTCGTACCCGCCGTTGTCGGCGCCCACACGAGGCCGGCAGGTAGCCCCGCAGGACGTCCCTACCTAGTTAAGGGAGGGAGTAGCGAATGCGTAATCCGCAGTTGTTGTTTTGTCCGCCAGTTTAAGGAGATAGCAGACGCTCCGCCTGCAGCCTGACTTTGGCAGCTCCGTCGATGCCGTTCACCCCCATGTCAAAGACCGCTCCAACAGCGTTTCAGAAGTATACGTGGCGGGGCGCGGCGCGGCAATCGCGGTTCAACATAGTGTATACTCTATCATCAGATGAGATACGCACTCGTGTATATTGGGATGGCGATGGCGGCGGGGGCCATCGCCGAGGAGGCGCTTCAAATGGGGTCCACGTGGCTCCTCGTGGGCGCCGGCCTCGCCCTTGGGGCGGGGATCCTCGCTCACAGCCTCCGCCGCCGGTGGACGGGCTGGATCCTGCTCGTTGGCGTCGCGTGTCTTGCCGGCGCGCGCTTCACCGTGACGACCGTGGAGCGTACCGCGCTCGCCGACCGCGCCCCGTGGCTGCGCGAGGTGGTCGGAGAGGTGACCGACTACCCGGCGCTCTCCGAGGGGCACACCTCGTTTCGCCTGCTGGTGGATCCTGTGGGAGAGCCGATCCGGGTGACCGTGTTCCACGCCGGAGCGTGCCCGGGGTGGATCCACTGCGGCGATCGCGTGGCGATCCGGGGGCGATTTGAGGTCCCCCGTGTGACCGCGGCCGACGAGTTCGACTACGAGGCGTACCTGCGGCGCCGCGGGATGCAGGTGACAGCGTCTGTGAGCGATCCTGAGGATGTGCGCATCCTCGAGGCGGGCACCGGCGCCGGGGCGGCCGGCGATCGCCTGCGGCAGCGGTTGGTCGTCAGGCTCCTCGAGCGGCTTGCCGGCACGCCGGGCGCCGCGGCGGCGGCGCTCCTGTTCGGGGAGCGGGGGCTTCTTGGCGACGAGGTCGAGGACGCGTTCCGCGCCAGCGGGATCACGCATCTTCTTGCCACCTCCGGGCTCCATCTGGGGATCGCCCTCGCCGGGCTGTGGTGGATCGTTCGCCGCGCGGGGGCGCGGCCCGCCGTCGCGTACCCGGTGGTTGCCGTTGCCGCGGGGGCGTGCCTGTGGATCGTCGGCCCTCGTGTGAGCCTGGTGCGCGCCGTGACGATGCTTGCGTTTGTCGCCCTGGGGAGCGTGCTCGCCGACCTCGGCCTCATCCTTCGACGGTGGATCGAGCCGCTGCAGGGTCTCGCCGCGGCGGCGATCCTCGTGCTCGCGATGCGCCCGGGAGCGGTGTTTGACGCGGGGTTCCAGCTGAGCTTCGCCGCCACCGCGGGGATCCTCATCGCCGTGAAGTCGTTTGCCGAGGACGCGAGGGCGGACGGACCGTGCCGGAGCGGTGTGATGCGGGCGCTGCGCCGACGGCTCCGCGAGACGGCGCTCGTGTCGATGGTGGCTCACGTGGCGACCGCTCCGCTTGTTGCCGCTCATTTCGGGAGCTACCACGTGCTCGGGATCCTCGCCAACCTGGCGATGGTGCCGCTGGTCGCCGCGTCGCTGTGGGTGGGGCTGCTGGTGCTGCTGCTCCCGGCGCCGCTCGCCGCTCGCGCGGTGGCGCGGGCGCTCTCGGGGCTCCTCGAAGGGCTCATTCGCGGCGCTTCCGGGCTGGCGGGGGTTCCCGGCGCCGAGCTTGCGTGCGGGCGACCACTCGCCTGCTGGCTCGCCGGCCTGTCGGCCTACCTTCTCGGGGCGTTCGCGGTTCGATCGTCGTCGTGGACGCGAAACGCGATGTCGATCGCCGTGCTGTCGTCGCCGGCGCGGCGGCGTGGGGGCGGGCGCCGGAGGACGTGGAGGACGAGGAGCGCAACACCTGTCGCGTCGGTCACTGGACCGGGAAGCACGAGCAACACCGCGGCAAGGAAGAGCGCCCCCTGTCGCCGCAGGATTCGGCCGATCCCGGACGGGCGGGCAAGCGATGCCTCGACCACGTGGCGAACGCTCCGCGCTTGGCGGCGGAGGATCGCGATCCCGAGGAGCGCTGTCACGAACACGATGCCAACAGAGAGCGCCCCGCCGGCCACGTGTCCGATGACGACGAGGAGGTAGATCTCGACAGCGGCGGCGACCAAGACGAGGAGGAGCATGACCGAGTCGAGGCATGGTACGAACCGGCCGGGAGGCGGGCAACCGGCGCTGCGGCGCTCTGGGGCGGCGCCGTGAAGGCGTCCTCCGAACGCGCGGCCCTCGTGGGACTCCACTTGATCCCCTACCTGACGCCGACGCGCTTGGAGCGCCTGACCCGCCGGCTCGGCTCGGTGGGCGCTGTGTGGGAGGCGTCCGAGCGGAGCCTGGGGGCAACGCTCGGGGATGCGGGCGCCGCGCGGCGGATCGCCGCGGCGCGCAGCGAGGAGCTCCTCGAGCGTGAACTCGCGCTGGCATCCGCCGCGGGGATCGAGATCGCTACCGTGCTTGACGCCTCCTACCCCGAGGCGCTGCGGGAGCTCCCCGCGCCGCCGTCGGTGCTCTACATCCGCGGCAACCGCGACGCGCTCGGGGTACAGGCGGTCGCGGTTGTCGGCACGCGGCGGGCGACGGGCTACGGGCGGCGGATCGCGCGTCGCGTGGCAGCCGATCTCGCGGCGGCCGGCATTGTGGTGGTGAGCGGCCTGGCGATGGGGATCGACGCCGCGGCGCATCGTGGTGCCCTTGCAACGGGAGGCACAACCGTTGCGATCATCGGCTGCGGGCTCTTGCAGCGCCTTCCCAGCTGGCAGTCGGAGCTCGCCGATGCCGTGGCCGCAAGCGGCGCGCTGGTGTCTCAGTTCCCCCTGGAGATGAGTCCGACAAGGTGGTCGTTTCCTCGACGCAACCGCGTTCTCGCCGGTCTCAGCCGTGCGGTGATCGTTGTCGAAGCGCCCGAGCGCAGCGGGGCGCTGATCACCGCCGACTGGGCGCTACGCCAGGGCAAGGACGTGTACGCGGTCCCCGGGAACCTCACCAGCATCACCAGTGTCGGCTGTAACCGACTCATCAAGGACGGGGCCGGACTCCTGGAAGGGGCTGCCGACGTGCTGCTCGGCCTCGGGATGAAGCGTGTGGTGCCCTGCGAGCACGCGGAGGACGCCCTCGCTCGCCTCGGCCCTCGAGAGCGCCTCGTGTACGATCGAATCGGTCTTGATCCGGTTCACATCGACGCTATCATTGCCGAAGGCGACCTCTCGCCCGCCGAAGCCGCTCACATTCTCCTGGTGCTCGAGATGGCGGATCTTGTCTCCGAGCTCGACGGCAAGCGGTTCGTGAGGGCAGGGTGAGCCTGCGGCAAAGGTCCAGCCAACGGTTCTTGGGAACAGGAGGAGACGATGGAGCTCTCGAAGCGCTATTGCCCAGAGGAGATCGAATCGGTGCAGTACCGATTCTGGGAACAGGGGGAGTACTTCCGAGCCGGAGTGGGCTCTCCCGTGGGTGTTCCCTTCTCCGTCGTCATCCCGCCTCCGAACGTCACCGGCCGCCTTCACATGGGGCACGCGCTGAACAACACGCTGCAGGACATCATGGTTCGCTACCATCGGATGGACGGGGAGCCCACCTGCTGGTTCCCCGGGACAGACCACGCGGGCATCGCCACGCAGAACGTGGTGGAAAAGGAACTGGCGGGCGAAGGGCGAACGCGGCACGACCTCGGACGCGAAGCGTTCGTTGAGCGTGTGTGGGATTGGAAGAAGCGCTACGGGTCCGAGATCATCGACCAGCTGAAGGCGCTCGGGTGCTCGTGCGACTGGTCGCGGCTTCGGTTCACGCTCGATGACGGGCTGTCGCGCGCCGTGCGCCAGGTGTTCGTGCGTCTCTACAACGAAGGCCTGATCTACCGCGGCGCCTACCTCATCAACTGGTGCCCGCGCTGCGCCACCGCGCTCTCCGACCTCGAGGTCGAGCACGAGGAGATCGACGGGGGGATGTACTACATCCGCTACCCGCTCATGGACGGCGGCGCGGTGACCATCGCGACAACGCGGCCGGAGACGATGCTCGGCGACACCGCCGTTGCGGTGCATCCGGACGACGAGCGGTTCGCCCATCTCATCGGGAAGACCGCGGTGCTCCCCCTCCTCGGCCGCGAGCTTCCGATCGTCGCCAGCCCCAAGGTGGATCCGGCGTTCGGCACGGGTGCGCTCAAGGTGACCCCGGCGCACGATCCGGTGGACTTCGAGATCGGCAAGGCGCACGACCTTGCGTCGGTCAACATCCTGAACGAGGACGGCACCATCAGCGACGCCGGGGGGGAGTTCGCCGGGATGGACCGCGACGCGGCGCGCCGTGCGGTGGTGGAGCGGCTCCAAGAAGAGGGGCTCCTTGAGAAGACAGAACCGTACCGCCACGCCGTCGGGCACTGCGAACGATGTCACACCGCGGTGGAGCCGCTCATCTCGACCCAGTGGTTCGTGAAGACAAAGCCGCTTGCCGCCCCGGCGATCGACGCGGTGAGGCAGGGGCAGATCCGCTTCGTGCCCGAGCGCTGGGGCAAGCTGTACTTCGACTGGATGGAGAACATCCGCGATTGGTGCATCTCACGACAGCTCTGGTGGGGCCACCGGATTCCCGTGTGGTACGGGCCGGACGACCGTCCGTTCGCGGCGCTCGACGAGCAGGCGGCGGCGGCGGCGGCGAGGGAGCACTACGGCCGCGAGGTGGCGTTGCGTCAGGACGAAGACGTGCTCGATACGTGGTTCTCGTCGTGGCTGTGGCCGTTCTCGGTGATGGGTTGGCCGGAGGCAAGCGAGGATCTCGACGTCTACTTCCCGACGTCGTTCCTTGTCACCGCGTTCGACATCCTCTTCTTCTGGGTGGCGCGGATGATCATGGCGTCGCTTCACCTGACGGACAAGATCCCGTTTCGCACGGTCTACATCACACCGCTCATCGTCGATCCGCAGGGGCAGAAGATGAGCAAGTCGAAGGGCAACACCGTAGATCCGATGGAGCTGATGGCCGAGTATGGCGCCGACGCGCTGCGCTTCGCGATGGCGCACGCGAGCACCAAAGGCCGGGCGATGCGAACCCCAACAACGCAGCTCGCCGAGGCGCGCAACTTCCTCAACAAGATCTGGAACATGGCGCGGTTCGTGCTCATGAACCTTGGGGACGAGCGGCCGGAGCGACCGGCGGTCGTGTCGCAGCTCGAGGACCGCTACATCCTGTCGCGGCTCTCGGAGGTCGCGGCCACGGTGCGCGGGCATCTCGATGCGGCGAGCTTCAACCTGGCGACCGAGGCGGTCTATCACTTCACCTGGGGCGATGTGTGCGACTGGTACTTGGAGCTCGCCAAGCCACGACTCGACGCCGGCGACGCGGACGTGCGAGGGGTGCTCTACCACGTGCTCAAGGAGACGCTGAAGCTGCTGCACCCGATCGTGCCGTTCATCACCGAGGCGGTCTGGCAGACGCTTGACGAGGAGCCGGAGTCGGTGTGCGTGGCTGCCTACCCCAAGGGGGGGCCCCGGGACGAGGAGGCCGAGTCGCAGATGCGCGCGCTGCAGGCGGTGGTCAGCGGGGTACGGGTCATTCGCGGCGAGCTCCACGTCCCGGCGTCGGCACGGGTAGAGGTGCTGGTGCGGACCGCTGACTCGGACATGGCCGCGCTTCTATCGGCCAAGTGCGACGTGGTGCTGCAGCTCGTGGGCGGCACGGCGCTTCGCGTCGGGAGTGAGATCGACGCGCCTCGCGGGTCGGCGCGGCAGGTCGTTCCCGGAGCTGAGCTCTACGTTCCTTTGGCCGGGGTCATCGATGTGGATGCGGAGCGGGATCGCCTTGCGCGCGAGCTCGAGCAGGCGCAGCGTGACCTCGACGGGGTGCGCGCCAAGCTCGGCCGTCCCGAGTTCCTCGAGCGTGCGCCGGAGGCGGTCGTCGAAAAGGAGCGGGCGAAGCTTCAAGAGCTTGAGCATCGCGCCGAGAGGCTGCGCGACAACCTTGCCGCGGTCTCCGGGTAGTCCAACTGCGGGAGACGCGGCGGCCCGCGAGCTTCTCACCCTCGCCGCTCCGCGCGTCCAGCCGGGGCTCACGAGGGTCAGGGAGCTGCTCCGCGCCTTCGACGATCCGCAGTCGGGGCTTCGGGCGGTGCACATCGCCGGGACCAACGGGAAGGGCTCGGTCGCCGCGATGCTGACGTCCATCCTTTGCGCCGCCGGGCTGCGCGCAGGGTGCTACACGTCGCCGCACCTGGTGGATGTCCGCGAACGGATCCGCGTCGATGGACGGTGTGTCGACGAGGCACCGCTTCGGCGGCTGGCACAGACCCTGAAGGCCACGGCGCTCGCAATGCGGGAGCGCCCGTCGTACTTCGAGATGATGACCGCCCTGGCGTTGGCCTACTTCGCGGATGTGGGTGTCGATGTGGCGGTGGTGGAAGCGGGGATGGGCGGCCGGTTCGACGCGACCAACGTGGTCGATCCCCTCGTCTGCGCCATCACCAACATCGCCACCGATCACACCGACTACCTCGGGTCGGCGCCGGAGGAGATCGCCTGGGAGAAGGCGGGGATCGCCAAACGCGGCGTGCCGGTTGTCGTCGGGGAGCAGATCCGAGGGGAGCCGCTGGAGGTGATCTCAAGGGAGGTCGCCCGCTGCGGGGCGCGTCTTGTGGCGTCGCGCGCGGACACGGCGCGTCACCTGGGGGGGGACTGGACGGGGTCGAGCTTCCGCGTAACGGCGTCGTCCTACACCGGGCACGTGCGGTTGGCGCTTCCCGGCCGCTTCCAGACCACGAACGTCGGTGTGGCACTCACCGTCGTCGACGCACTCCGGGAACAGGGGATCGACGTGCCCTCGGAGGCGGTCGCACTGGGCCTGTCCCACGCCCGCTGGCCGGGGCGCCTGGAGACGGTGCGCGAGGCGCCGCGGGTTGTCCTCGACGGGGCCCACAACGTGGCCGGGGCACGTGCGCTGGTGGAGGCGCTCGACGATCTTGGCCCGCCGGCGTCACGCCGCCGGCTGCTTCTCGGGGTTCTGGGCGACAAGGACGCCGCAGGCATGCTCAGGATCCTGCTCCCGGCGTTCGCCCACGCGACGATGACGGCGTCGCGATCGCCGCGCGCGATGGCGGCGCCGCGCCTCGCGGAGATTGCCCGCGGGGTTGGCGTGGAGGTGGGTGTCGCCGATACTGTGCGCGACGGACTGCAGTCTGTTGTCGGCGGGTCCGCGGACGACGAGCTGGTGACCGTGGCCGGCTCGCTCACCGTCGTTGGCGAGGCCCGTGCGTATCTGGTGGGGGGGCCGTGCGATGACGAAGCCGCGTGAGAGATCCGAAGGCGATCCGCTTCATGTGGCGATCATCATGGACGGCAACGGACGCTGGGCGAAGCGCCAAGGGCTGCCGCGAACCGCGGGCCACGAAGCCGGGGCACGATCCGTCGAGCGGCTGTTGCGCCACATCCGACACGAGACCGATCTGCAGTACCTCACGCTGTTCGCCTTCTCGTCCGAAAACTGGGGGCGCCCCCCCGCGGAGGTTCGGTTTCTCATGAACCTGCTGCAACGGTTCATCGACGACAAGCTGGAGGAGCTGCGCTCGGAAGGCGTACGGCTCCGCGTGCTCGGCTCTCGTGAGGAGCTGCCCCGAGAAGTCTGCGAGTGCGTCGAGCGGGCGATCCGCGAGACCGCCCGTGGCGACGCGCTGACGCTGTGTGTGGCGCTGAACTACGGCGCGCGGCGGGAGATCCTCGAGGCGGCGCGCGCGATGGGGGCGGGGAAGGCCTCGGAGGGCGCCGACGAGGCGGCGCTTGCACAGCACTTGGAGACCCACGGCCTGCCCGACCCGGATCTGGTGATCCGCACCGGAGGGGAGCGGCGCCTGTCAAACTTCCTCCTGTGGCAGATCGCCTACGCCGAGCTGTACTTCACCGACATCCCGTGGCCGGCGTTCGGCCCCAAAGAGTACGACGCCGCGGTGGAGGACTACCGTCGGCGGACGCGGCGGTTCGGCCGCATCCCGGAGGCCTCGGTGTGAGGGTGCTCCGGAGGATCGCAAGCGGCGTGTTCGCGGGAGGGGTGCTGTTTGGCCTCCTTTGGACCGGCGTGCGCTTCGAGGTGACGTGGATCATCGGATTCGCCATGGCGGCGGTGGCGATTCTCGCGGCAATCGAGTACGTCCGGCTTCTTTCCAGGGTGGGGATCAACCTGTCGCGGGCGGCGTTCCTCCCCTGGGTGCCGATCCTTGTCGCGGCCACGATCGCGTTTTCGGGGCGGTACCTCAACGTGGTTCTCATCTTCGCCGTGGCGTGTCAGCTGTTGCGGCACCTGGTCGACGACCCGCAGCGCGACGGGCTGCTTCGCGCCGGCGCCGCGGCGCTCGGAGTGCTCTACATCCCGTGGCTGCTCCACTTCATCTACCCGCTCTACGCCTACACGTCGCCCGGACGGCCGCTGGTCGGGTTGTCGGCGGCGAGCGCGGTTCTGCTTGCGGTCTGGGGCTTCGACACCGGCGCGTTCTTCGTGGGCAGCCTTGTCGGCCGTCGACGGGCGTTCCCGTCGATCAGCCCGAACAAGACCTGGGAGGGGATCCTGGGAGGGATGGTGTTCGCGGTGGTCGGCGCCATGGTCGGGGTGTCGATCAGTCCCGCATGGCGCGAGCTGGTCTTCTGGGGCGGTTTCCCCCCCCTTGCGATCACCGCGGTGCTCGTTGGCGGTGCGGCGCAGCTCGGGGATCTGTTCGAGTCGAAGCTCAAGCGTGCCGCGTGCGTCAAGGACTCGGGGGTGTTCCTTCCCGGACACGGCGGGGCCCTCGACCGCATCGACGGGCTGTTGTTCGCGCTTCCCGTGTTCTTCTGCTACTTCGACGTCGTTGTCCGGCCACTGCTCGACGCGCTTCCGTAGAGCCTCGACACTGCGTGGCAAGCGAGATCTAAAACGGGTTATAGCGTCGCCTGCCGCTCTCATGGAGACGAGGTGGGGGACGCTTCGCGGGGTCCAAAGTGTAAGGGCGGCCGAGCCGCTGGCTTAGCCGCCCTCTCCGGGTGGTGAAAAAGATGAGGGGGTTCTCTCTTATGCGGCAACTATAGCACATCGGTCGGTCCGCGTCCGTGATGTTCATTACGTACGCGTGGAAAACACGTTCCCTAGGTCTGTTTGTCGAGTGATGCCGGGGGTTGCGGCCCGCCGGTGGCCAGATCCGCCACCGTCATCGAGTCGAGCATCTCGCGAAACCGGGCGTTGATCGTCTTCCACGTGCTCCGCGTCGGACACCGATCGAGAAGGTTGCAGGACTCCTCCGACGCGGGATCGAGACAGCCCACGAGGTCAAGCGACTCGTCCAGGGCGGCGAGCACGTCGCCCACCGAGACCTCTCCCGGGGGTCGGGACAGCGCGTAGCCGCCGCCGCGGCCCTGCCGAGCGCGTACCAGCCCCGCGCCCTTCATCTCGTGAAGGATCTTCTCGACAAACGCCTGGGGGAGACCGTAGTCTGCGGCCAGCCGACGAGCAGGAACCGGACGGCCGTCGGCGCACTTCGCCAGGCCGAGGGCGGCGATCACTCCGTAGCTTGCCTTGCGCGTCAGATGCACAGTCGCCCCTCGGGCTGCGGTGCGCTGTCGTCGGTTCCCTGGGCGGCGGCGAACGCCGCGTAGCGCTTCTCAAGGCGCTCCCGTTGGTCGGCGATGTGCTGATGGCGCTTGCGAAGTGCCTCCGGGATCTCGCGGCCCTGGTTCTCGTAGTGGGCGTAGATCGCCTCGTTCAGCGCGTCGGCGGCGAGCGCCGAGCAGTGCATCTTGGGGCGCGGCAGCCCGTCGAGCTCGTCTGCCACCTGTTGGTTGGTGATCGCGATCGCCTCTTCCAGTGTCTTGCCCTTAGCCATGTCGGAGACCATCGACGAGGTGGCGATCGCCGCGGTGCAACCGAACGTCTCCCAGGAGATGTCCTCGATGATCTCCGCGCCGCCGTCTGCCGCGGTACCGACCTTGATGTACATCCACATCACGTCGCCGCACACCACGTTCCCCACCTTTCCAAGGGAGGTGTAGTCCTCCAGGCGGCCCTGGTTGTGGGGTTTCCGGAAGTGATTCAGCACCTTGTCGCTGTACACGCTTTCTAGTCACCTACCTTGAACGGAGAGATCTTGCGGAGGTCATCGATGACCTCGGGCAGCACCCGCAGCGCCTCGTCGATCTCGGCTTCACTCGTCTGCCGGCCGAGGCTGAGTCGCAGGCTGCCGTGCGCCATGGAGAGCGGCACACCGATCGCTCGGAGCACGTGGCTCGCCTCGAGTTCGGGGGACGAGCAGGCGGACCCCGTGGAGGCAGCCACGCCGCGCTCGTCCAGACGCATCACCAGGCTTTCTCCCTCGATCCCGGCGAAGCTGGCGTTCACGATATGCGGCAGGCTGTTCTCTGGATCCCCGTTATGCCGGCTGCCGGGGATCTCTCGGACGGCGTCGACGATCCGTTGACGCAAGCGCTCCATCCGTGCCGCGGTCTCCGGCATCGAGTCGACGGCGATCGCTGCCGCCGTGGACATGCCGACGATCCCGGGCACGTTCTCCGTGCCGCTGCGCAGGCCGCCTTCGTGGCCTCCGCCGTGCACAACAGGGCGGAGCCGGACGCCCTTGCGCACGGCGAGAAGCCCCACCCCTTTCGGCCCGTGGAACTTGTGCGCCGAAAGCGACAGAAGATCGACGTCGTCCGTCGAGAGCGGGATCTTGCCGAACGCCTGCACAGCGTCGGTGTGGAACGGGACCCCGCGGCTCCTGCAGGCCGACGCGATCTCGGCGATCGGCTGGACGGTACCGATCTCGTTGCTGCCGGCCATGATGGAGACAACGAGCGTGTCGTCGGTAAGGGCAGAGGCAACGGCTTCAGGATCGACGCGGCCCACGGAATCCACCGGGAGGACCGTCACGTGCGCTCCCTGTCTCTCAAGGAAGCTGGCTGCGTGGAGCACGGCGTGGTGTTCGACGGCGCATGTGACGATGCGTCGCTTGTGCGGGTGGGCGAGGAACAGCCCGATGAGGGCGAGGTTGTCGGCCTCGGTGGCGCCCGAGGTGAACACGATCTCCTCGCTTTGGAAGCCGAGGCGCCGGGCGAGCTCGTCGCGGGCGTGCTCTACGGCCCGCCGCGCGTGGCGCCCCGCGGCATGAAGGCTGGAGGCGTTCCCGTAGCCCTCCGAGTAAAAGGGCAGCATCGCATCGACGACCTCGGGAGCGACCGGGGTCGTCGCGGCGTTGTCAAGATAGATCAGGCGCACAGGATCCGACATGGCGCAAATCCTACCACTTTGGTCCGAGTTTTCAAGCCCTGACGAATCGCCGTGGTGAAACGCACTTAAGCGCCAGTACCGCGCGCGGCCGCGGCCTAGATCATCTCGAACAGGTCCTTGGCGGCTCCGCAGTCAGGGCAGGTCCAGCCGTCCGGCAGGTCGGTGAACGGTGTTCCCGGGGCCACGTCCGTGGTCGGATCGCCGACCTCCGGATCGTAGATGTAGCCGCAGACGGTGCATTCCCACTTGTCCATGGTTCTCTCCGTTCGCTAGGTTCCTCTAGGTCGTGTCTCCGGTTGCTTCGTTGTGTTCAGGATCGTCCTCCGGGGCCTCGTCCTCCGGCGCGTCAGGGACTGTCGGCGCGTCGGCGGCCAACTCCGCTCCCTCGGCGTCTTCTGTCCCGGCGACGTGGAAGCGGAACTCCTCGGGGCGCGTCAGTCCGAAGTACTGCAGAAACTCCCTGGTGACGTGAAGCAGCATGGTTCGTCCGTGGGGTTCCGAGCGAATCAGTGCGCGCTCGACCAGCTCGTGGACGTGTGCGTACGCCTTGTTCCCCCGGGTCTTCACCAGGTCGGCCTGGGTCATCGGCTGGTTGTAGGCGATCACCGCCAGCGTCCGCAGGATCGGACGGGAGATGTCCTGTTGGGGTGCCAGGTGGGCGACGAGGTCAACGAACGCTCGCTTCACCTTGAGCATCGCCTTGGTCGGCTCGAGGACGAGCTCCACGCCGCGGTCGGGCGCGTCCGCGAGCGATGCCCCCAGCTCCTGGAGCAGCCGGCGGACGTACGGCTGGGACACCCCGCCAAGGAGCGTTCCAAGCGAGCGCAGGGTGAGCGGCACCGGGGAGACAAACAGCGCCGCCTCGATCACCGCGCGGTCATGGTCATCTTGGTCTCGGAAGGACGTCGTCGCTTCCATCATGTAGTGAGGATTCTACCCTGAAACCACGTCTCTAGGTTGCCGGGAGGCTGATCTCGATGTCGCCGAGGAACTCCTCCTGGCGACAGTCGATCCGTCCCTGGGACGCGAGGTGAAGCACCTCAAGGAACCGCTCTACACGCTCCTCGCGATCGCCGCGCTCCAGCAGCCGGAAGAAGCTCACCATGGTGCGTCGCGCCAGAAACTGCTTGATGCGAGAAAGGAGCGTCTGCAAGCGATCGGCGAAGTCGGCTCCCCCGAGCTCGAACTGCTCGAACGGGTCGTGGTCGTCGATCAGGTCGGCCTCAAACGGCCGCGTCCGCTCGCGGCGCCGCTCGCTGACGGCCATGGCAGACGCCAGTGCCTTGCGTAGGTCGAGCAGCGTGACGCGGCGGGTCGGGCGGCGCAGCAGCGGGAGAGCGAACTCCTCGGGCGAAACCGGCTCCTGCCACGCGTCGACGTCGTCGAGCGCGTCGTCCAGGTCGCGGAGAAGGTCGTCTGTGGGGGGCTGTGCGCGCTCCAACAGGTCGTCGGACTTCACCCGGAGCAGGATCGAACAGGCGAGCACCATCCGCCCGGGCAGCTCGAAGCGCATCTCGCGAAGCGCTGTGAGATGTGCCCGGTAGCGACGAGCCAGCTCCGCCACGTCGATGTTCCAGGGGTCCATGTCCTGGGTCAGCCGCTTGAGCGTCGCTTCCCAACTCTCGTCGAGGAGGACCTCGACGGGGATCTCCACTGTCTGTGCCGTTGTCATGGTCTTCAGGTCACCGACCGAGGTCGAGGGCGATCACCTCCGAAACGCCGTTTCTGATTGTCACACCGTAGGCTCGGTCGGCGTGACGAACCGTTTCCTCGTTGTGCGAGACAACGATCACCTGTATCCGCTTCCCGTACTCCCGGAGAATCTCCGCCAGCCGCGTTGCGTTGACGAGATCGAGCGCCGCGTCGACCTCGTCGAGGATGAAGAACGGGGCCTGCTGATGCTCTTGGACAGCGAACAGGAACGCCGTGGCAACGAGCGTCTGCTCGCCGCCGGAGAGCGAGTCGATGACGTGGGGCTCCTTGTCCGGCGGGTTCGCCCTGATGACGAGGCCTGAGGTGATGTCGCCGTCCTCCTCCAGCGCGAGTGACGCGCTGCCGCCGTTGAACAGGGCCCTGAACGTCTTGTCGAACTGCTCGGAGATCGTCGTGAGGGTCTCCATGAACCGGCCGCGCTTCCGGTCTTCGATCTCGCCGATGAGCCGTTCGATCTCTCCCTTTTCGGTCTCCAGCGCGTCGACACGTTCGCGGAACTGCTCGTACTCCTGCTCGTGCGCCGCATACTCGTCGATGGCGCGCATGTTCACCGGCTCCAACCGTCGCATGCGGCGACGATCGGCCTCGATACGCCGCTCCAGTTCAGCGAGCGAGCCCTCGAGGTAGTAGGACGAGTCGTGGTCGTCGGTCCCCAGGGCGTCGAGTTCCACCTGGGCCTCCGCTTCCTCGCGGTCGAAGCGGGTAAGGGTCCGCCTCAGGTTCTCAAGGCCTTGGTAGGTGTCGCGGCGGCGGTCGCGCAGTTCCTTGAGTTCGTCGCTTCTGCTCTCGCTCTGGTCCTTGACGCGGTGCTCCTCCTCCTGCCGGGAAGAAAGCTCGGTCTCCTTGTCTCGCAGCCGCTCGCTGAGCTCGGCGACCTGTTCTTGCAGGGCGGCGATCTCTCGGTTGATCTTGGTGATCTGCTGGCGCTTCCTCGCGGCATCGAACGACGCGCCGGTGTCCCCCTTGCCGGACGCCTGCTTCCTCCCCTTGCCCGGACGGAAGCCGCCGGTGAGCGCGCCGCCGCGGCTCTGGAGGTCGCCGTCGAGGGTGACGGCACGAACCCCGTCCACGTCGCGAAGGGCTTCGAGGTTCTCGGCGACGATCGTGTCTCCAAGGATGTACTCGAAGGCCCGTCGATACTTGGCGTCAAACTCCACGAGGTTGATCGCGTAATCCACCACTCCCTGCCGCTTGAGCGCCTCCGCCGACGCGAGGCTCATGCGCGGGGAGACGAGGCGGCGCAGCGGCAGCAGGCGTGCACGTCCGAGGCGTTGCTCCTTGAGGTGGTTGATGCAGTCGATCGCCGTCTCGCGTGAGTCGACGACCACGTCGGCGAGGTGTCCACCGGCCGCGGTCTCGAACGCGACTTCGAAGCCCGGCCGGGCCGTGGAGAGCGACGCGACGGTGCCATAGACCCCGCCCCGCTTGCGCTGGATCAGCGCCTGAACGGCACGGTTGTCGTCGCTTCTGGGCGCTCTTCCCCGCGACGCCTCGGCCGCCTTGATGCGGGCGATTTCGTCGATCATCTCCTGGAGGTTCTTCGCCTGCTGCCGCTTGTGGGCGATGTCGCTCTGCTTCTGGAGGATCTCGCTTCGTAGGCGCTCGACCTCCTTGACCAGCGCGATCTGCGCGCCGCCGCCGAGGTCCTCGCGCATCCCCTCGATCTCCCACTCCTTGTTTTCGACGGCGAGATCGAGCTTCTCGAGCTCCGCCTCGAGCTCCTTGATCCGTTCCGCGATGCCGCCGCGCTCAGCGCGTGCCTGTTGCAGCTTGGCCATCGCCTTCTCGCGCTGGTGGTGGCGGATCGACTGCTCCAGCTGGATGAGTTCGTCGGCGAGGCGCTGGTACTCGAGGGCCGCGTCGCGCTCGCCCGCGAGGGCAAGGAGGCGGCGCTTCCTCTCGGCAAGAAGGATGCGGTGGGTGTTGAGCTTCGACTTGACGTCCCGGAGTTCGGCGATCGCCTTGCGCTTCTTGGCGTCGAACGCGGCGATGCCGCTGATGTCGTCGAGGATCTCACGTCGCCGCTGTGCGCTCCTGCGGATGATGTCGGTGATCGTGCCCTGCGCGATGAGCTGCTGGCCGTCGGGGTCGATCCGCGCCGCCTCGAGAACCTGGTCGATGAGGCCGCGAGGGCACGGGTGTCCCATGAAGTAGTACGTGGAGGACTTCCGGGTGATCCTGCGACCGAGGGTGACCTCTCCGGCCCCGTCGCCGTTCTCGAGGAACCGGGCAAAGGCGTTGCCGTCGTTCTCCAGGAACAGGGTGACCGATGCCTGCTCCTCCGGCTTGAACCGTTCGCCTCCGTTGAAGATCAGGTGTTCGAGACGCTCGGCACGAAGCTGGGACGACCGCCGCCCCATGACGAAGCTGATGGCGTCGAACAGGTTCGACTTCCCGGACCCGTTCTCGCCGACGACAGCTGTCATCCCGTCGAAGAACGGAACGGCGATCTTCTTTCGGAACGACTTGAAGCCAGCCAGCTCCACCTTGGTGATCTTCGTCATGCGCGGTTTCGGTGTCGCCTCGCTTCCTTATGGCTTCCGAACAAGGGCAACTCGACGATCCGAGAGCGCGGCATCGTGCGAGACGTCGGCGCGCACGGCTCAGACGACAGCAACCGCTCAATCTTGTGGCGGTTGTAGTCGTTGGGCTCGGTGGCGCCAGCCTCCCAACGAACGATGGATGGCGTTGAGACCCCCAGTTTCTTCGCCACCACCCGCTTGCTCCACCCGTTATTCAGCCGGAAGCGCTGCAAGCGCGTTCCCAGACTGTTCAATCGCAGCCCCCTCATCGGCCGAGCAGTATAACATATGTTACACGGGCGGCCAAAACGAAGGGAGGGGCCTTGGCCCCTCCCGCTCTTCTTTCCCCCTCATCCAGATGTCATCAACTGGTTCCGAGGAACGACCAGATGAGCGCGCCGAGTCCAGCGAGAAGGCCGAGGATCGACATGAAGTAGAGGCTGTTCACCTGCTCTTGGAGTTCGGCCACTACAGATCCGTCCTCCAGCGCCATGAGGCGCACTTCGTGGTCCTCAACCAGGGACAGCGCGGAGAGAAGCCCGCTCGCGTTCAGTTCGATGTCGCTGGCGAAGCTTCCGAACGCGTGATCGAACCCCTCGAGCTTGGTGCGGTTGTTGTCGACCTTGATGGACAACGCCGCCATGTTCCGCTCGAGCTCGATGACCTTCCGCTTGAACGAGCCCACGTCCTCGTCCTCGAGGATCTGGACGCGCATCGCCAGAGCGTCGATGTCCTCGTGGAGCGACAGCAGGTCGGCGCTCACCGCGCCGCGGAACGCGCTGCACTCCTCCTTGAACACCGCGTAGTCTTCGGCCCAATGAGTGAACCGCTCTTCGAGCAGGGCGAGCCTGCCTGCGAGCTCATCGACCGCGGCGAGGATCTCCGCGATGGCCGCGTCGATCTCGGCACGCTGGCTTGCGATCAGCATCTCGAGGCGGCGGCAGCAGTCCTCAAGGAACGCGGACAGCTCCGCTATGCCGGCCTCGAGAGCAACGACACGAGCCCGCAACTGCTCCTGGCCCTCGCCGAGCTGCACGAGGTTCGCGCCGAGCTCGGAGACGCTGTTCTGCAGGCCGACGATCTTCCCTTCCGCGGACTTGAGTTCGATGGCGAGCGCCTCGGCGAAATCGCGCAGCTCCTGCGCGTCGGCCTGGAGGACATCGATGTCCCCCATGTTCATCTTGACCTCGCTGATGAGCTCCATCATGAACGCCTGGACGCCGCCGAACGCTTCCTGCATCACGGCGACTTCCTGTTCGAAGAGCTCCGCCACCGGCGGCTCTTCCTGACCGATGCCTGTCACGAAGAGGACAGCTGGCATCGCGATCAGGAGCGCCATGGAAAGCGCTTTCTTCATTGCATCCTCCTTCGCATCATGTTCCTGATAAGGGACGTTGGCGCATGGAGGATAGTCTGGGCAACGGCGGTTCCCTAAGGACCGATGCGCTAGATGCGGCGTTCGTTTGTCGGACGGCGCCAGGACAACTGTCCGCTTCGGGAGCTCGACACGCGACGGCCAAGCGGTGTCTGGCACCCCGCTGGGAGCGGCGGCGGTAAAGGGTAGCTGAACGAGGGTTTCGGGACCTTCGTCGATTGAACTGCCGTGGGCGCCTGGGTAGAATGTCGCGCTTCCGTGTCCGACGGAAGCGCGATCGACAGAAGGTGGCGCTCCGGCGCGTTGTCGCCGAAGCGGCCGAGTGTTAAAAGGGGCGAAGGGGGAAGCAACAGATATGTCGGTTCTGATCGTCATTCCAGCGGTGGTGTCCGTCCTTGCGCTGCTGTCGGCCTACTCGTTCAACCGGGCCGTGGTGCGTCGCGCACAGGGCACGGACCGGATGGCCGAACTCCAGGGCTACATACGTTCGGGCGCGTTCACGTTCATGATCGCCGAGGCGAAGGTGATGCTCATCACCATGGGCGTCATCGGCGTCATCCTCCTGCTTCTCTTCCACTGGGAGATCGCGATCGCCTTCTGGATTGGATCGCTCCTTTCGCTGGCAGCCGGGTTCATCGGGATGAACGCGGCGACGCACGCCAACGCGCGAACGACGCACGCCGCCCGCTCGTCGTTCAAGAGCGCGCTGAACGTAGCGTTTTCCGGCGGCAGCGTCATGGGGCTCTCGGTGGCCGGCCTGGCGCTGATCGGCCTGGTGATCGTCATGGTTCTGTTCCGCCGGATGTTCGATCCCAACGACGCCGAGATGCTGCGCATTACCACCAAGCCGCTGTTCAGCCTGTTCGGCGGCAAGGGGCTTGAGATCAACTACATCAAGGGGGCGCTGCTCGTGAGCGCCTACTCGATGGGGGCATCGCTTGTCGCGCTGTTCGACAGGGTCGGCGGCGGGATCTACACCAAGGCCGCCGACATGGCGGCGGACATGGTGGGCAAGGTGGAGATGCACATCCCCGAGGACGATGCGCGCAACCCGGCGACGATCGCCGACAATGTCGGGGACAACGTCGGAGACGTGGGTGGGCTGGGCGCCGACCTTCTTGAGTCGTTCGTCGGGGCGATCATCTCGGTGATCGTCATGGTGCTCTACATCTTTGTCGGCAGGAACAACCCGAGTCTACAGGGGTTGATCGCCAAGCTCGGGCTTTCCGGAGGGTTCGAGGCCGGCTATACGTGGGTACTGCTCGCGCCGCTGGTGATCGTCGCCGGCGGACTGTTCTCGAGCTTGCTCGCGATCCTCTACATCCGGTTCAGCCGCCGCGAGGAGGGCATGCAGTCGGTGCTGATGAACGGCACGCGCCTGGCGGCGCTGCTGACGGCGGTGACAACGTTCCTGTTCTGCTACTTCTCGCCGCTCAACCTCAGCATCTTCTACGAGGTCATCCTTGGACTCGTGGCGGGGATCGGCATCGGCTTCTTCTCGGAGTACTTCACCTCGTCGAGCTACAAGCCGACGCGCGAACTCGCCAAGATGAACGAGTCGGGCGCCGCGGTGGGTGTGACCGAGGGGATGGCCCTGGGGATGATGAGCACGTTCTTCCCGGTCATCCTGATCGCCGGTGCCACCATCGGCGCCTACCAGCTGGGCGGGCTTCTCGGCGTAGCGTTCACCGCAATGGGGATGCTGTCGTTCGTCGGGATGACGGTCGCCGTGGACACCTACGGGCCGATCGCCGACAACGCCGGAGGCATCGCGACGATGTCGGAGCTGCCGCCCGAGGTGCGCGAGCGAACCGACAAACTGGACTCGATCGGGAACACGACGGCGGCGATCGGCAAGGGGTTCGCCATCGGCTCGGCGGCGTTCGCCGCGCTGGGCCTGATCGCGGCGTTCATGTGGTCGGCGATCGGAAGCGCCGACAAGGTGGTGCAGCCACAGCTTCCGATCGTCGGACAGATCGCGGCGCAGTTCTCCCCCTCGGGTAGTGTGATCGAGGTGGGAGCGTTTGTCATCGCCGGACTGATTCTCGGCGCGATGGTGCCCTACGTGTTCTCGGCGCTTCTCATCCGCGGGGTGAGCCGCACGTCGAACCTTCTGGTGCAGGAGATCCGGCGGCAGTTCAAGGACAACCCGAAGATCCTGACCGGCGAGGAAATGGCGGATTACAATCGCTGCATCTCGATCACGGCGCATGGGGGACTTCACAAGATGTTCTTGCCGGCGATGATCGCGGTGCTCACCCCGATTGTGTTCGGGCTGATCTTCGGGCGCTACGCGCTCGGGGGGTTCCTGATCGGGGCGCTTCTCTCGGCGATCCAACTTGCGATCTACTGCGCCAACGCCGGCGGAGCGATGGACAACGCCAAGAAGTACATCGAAGAAGGGCATCACGGGGGCAAGAACTCCGAGGCCCACGCGGCCGGGGTCACCGGCGACACCGTTGGCGACCCGCTGAAGGACACCGTGGGGCCGTCGCTCGACATCCTCATCAAGCTGATGAGCGTCATCGCCCTCGTGTTCGCGTCGCTGTTCCCGCTCTACCCGATCTTCATGTAGACACCATCAACAGCAACGCCCGTCGCCGGGCGGGGCGGCTCCTCAAAAGCCGTCCCGCCCGGTTTCTCGTTGCCAGAGCCGTCGGCGGCGCTCCCCAAAGACCCTCCATGCGGCCACTCACCGCGTTGCCGCGCCTTCATCGATGGTCCGCGTCCAAGAGCAACCTCAACCTGTGGACCCGAAGCGTCCTGTGTTCTACGGGTCATCCTGCGAGCACGCTATACTCCTTAGAAACGATACAGTGAAGTGACGCGCTACGGAAGGTAATGCACGGGGGTGATAAGGTAGATGCCCACCGTAGCGTATCGGCGAGACTCCGACGCGTGGCCTTGGCCCTGCGGCGAGCCGTGCCCCCCGCGTTTGGGCACGGGTCTGCCGTGGCATGGCACGCAGCGTTCCATGCCCCGCCCGCGGCATCGGCGGACACGGGGCGAGTCGGACTGCATCAGCGAAAGGAGGTATGTCATGCGACGGATCTGTCTGTCGATCGCAGCGGTGGCCCTGCTCTGCAGTCTGGCAGCAACGGCGCAACGGGGCATATGGCCGGCGGAGATCACCTTCTTCCAGATGGGGGATCCCTCTGAGGCTCTACCTCAAGCGAGCCTCGACGGGGACACCGTTCTCTTTGGCGGTAGCGGAGTTCCGGGAGAGTACTTCCAAGGACTCGTCGACCTCGGGCTTCGCACGGCGTCAAGCTACGGAACGTCCGTTAGGATCCAGTTGAACCCTGCCCTCGATGCATCGGGGAAGCCCCTCTTTCGGGACGGCCGACTGAACCCGTTCGGGATCCCCGAGGTTCGCCAGGCGATGTCGTACCTGATCGACCGCGAGGCGATGGTTCAAGAGCTGTTCTCAGGCCACGCCGTCGCGCGGTGGACGGTCCTCAACCCCTTCTCACCAGCGTACGCGGAGATCAAGGGCGCCTGCCATGACATCGAACGGGCGTACGCGCACGATGAGCAGAGGGCGTGGGGGCTCGTCGAGCAGGCGATGTACGCTGTCGACGCGTACTACGACGCGGATGGCTGGTGGCACAACGGAGCTCTGGTGACCATGGTCGGCCTGTTCCCCGAGGAGGGAGTCCTCGCTGATGTCGGGGGGGAGTTCGTTGACCTGTTATCGAGGATGGGGTTTCGTACCACGGCCTTGCGCGTGCCGTCACCCGAGGCTGCAAGCCTGATAGCTGCAAGCGATCCGCGCGAGGGGGAGTGGAGCTTCCGGATCTCGCAGGCCGCGGACGCGTCGTTCATCCGTGATCAGGCGGGGGCGTTCTCCGAGCTGTTCAACGCGAAGGGGATGTCGCCGCCGGCTGTGGAAGCCTACGCACAGGCCTTGGAGAGCTTCCCTGATGCGGCGTACAGCTTCGACGCCCTCGCGCGAGGGGACTACGCGTCGGTGGACGAGCGTGCGTGGCTTCTTGGGGACGCCGAATGGGTGGCTTCCGAGCTTGCCTGGTACCAGTGGGTGTGCGCCCGGGAGACGCTCTGGGCGTGGCCGGAGAACGTCGCGCTCCTGGTCGACCACGGGGGCAACATCGCCGACTGGTCGCTCTGGGCGCACAGCGTTCGCTTCGTGAACGAGCTGGGCGAAGCGGTTCCTGGTGGCACACTGCGCGTTGCCTGCTCGGATCTTCTGGAGGAGCCGTGGAACCCCGTGGACGGATCGCAGGCGAGCTCTGACACGATGATCCAGCGAGCGACCGAGGACTGGTTCTTGTACCCGGACCCGGAGACGGGGGGGTTCCTGCCGCATCTTGTCCAACGGGCGGAGTGCTACGTGCTCGAGGGGACACCCATGACGGCGAGCCTGGACTGGGTCACCGTCATCGAGGTGGACGAGATCGAGGTTCCAAACGGCGCATGGGTCGACTGGGATGCGGCGAACGAGGCCTTTGTGACTGTTGGGGACGAGTTTCCCCGGGGGCTCACCGCACGAACGAAGACGGTCTGCGTGTTCGATGACGCGCTGTTTGAGAATCTGTGGCACGACGGCTCGCGCTTCTCGATCGGCGACATGCTGATGCACCTTATCATGCTCTTCGACCCGGCGAAACCGGAGAGCCCGATCTATGATCCGTCGCGGGTCCCGGCGTTGGAGAGGCTGATGCAATCGTTCAAGGGGGCTCGGATCACGTCGATCGAACCACTGACCATCGAGGTCTACGACGATCGGTTCTGCGGCGATGCGGAGCGGCATGTGTTCGAGCGCATCGGCGATCTGTTCTGGCCCTACTACGGTTCGGGGATGGCCCCGTGGCACGCGATCGCGGTCGGCTGGCGGGCCGAGGCCAAAGGCCGCGCAGCCTTCTCCGCGGCCAAGGCCGAAGCCCTGGGCATCTCCTGCCAGAACTGGATCTTCGGCCAGGAGCTGGAGCGCCTGGCCTCTGAGGTCGAGGAGGCGCAATGGAGTGGTTTCGTGCCCTACGCGGATGCGATGAACGCCTTCGAGGTTGCCGCCGGGGACCGCTACGACAACCTGCGCTCGTTCCTCGATGAGTGCGGTCACCTTTGGATCGGCAACGGTCCGATGCGGATTGCGGAGATCGATCCGGAGGAGAGGACGGTCACCGGTGTGCCGTTTGCCGGCTTTCGCCACACCACAGGCGAGTTCGCTCTCGGATCACCCGAGCTGTCGCCGTACGTGCCGCCGTGTACGCCAGCAGACAACTGGGCGTGGCCGTATGACGGTGCCTACTACTTCAACGCGCGCTGTCTTCAGGCAACCTCGGACGGCTACCTCCTGTTCGGCGACGGTCGCGAGAGCGACGGAGACGACTCGGACATGTGGCTTGTCCAGACCGACGCGACCGGGCGAGAGGTCTGGCACCAGCAGTTCGGGGGCCAGGAGAGGGAGTGGGGCTACTTCGCACAGCAGACCGACGATGGAGGCTACATCCTCGTCGGGGAATCCTGGTCCCCTGGCGTCGCGTCGGGCGGGGATGTGTGGCTCCGCAAGCTGTTTCCGGGGGGCGTGCTGGACTGGGAGAAGCGGTTCCCGGGAAGCGATTACGGAACCGCCTATGCTGTTCTGCAGACCGATGATGGGGGCTACCTTCTCGCCGGTCGGGCAAGTGGCGACATCTGGCTGATGAAGACCAGCAGGTTCGGCGCAGAGGTGTGGAGGAAGACCTACGACGGCGGTGGCTCAGACGGCTTCTCGTCGCTTCTGGAAACAGGCGGCGACTTCGTGGTGCTCGGTTACACCACCCTTGCGCAAGGAGAGCTGCCGTGGCTGTTCAAGGTCGACTCGCGCGGGAACATGCGATGGCAGAAAACGTACGGCGAGGCGGGATGGGGTGTCCTCAGGGGCATCGTGCAGACCAGCGATGGCGGGTTCGTCCTCACCGGCGAAACGGCATCCTACAGGCGGCCTGGGGACACGGACGTGTGGCTTGTGAAGACAGCCGCTGACGGGTTCTGCGAGTGGGAGCGCACCTTTGGAGACGAGCTCGACGACCGCGGGAGATCGGTGGCACAGACGGACGACGGCGGATACGTTGTCCTCGCTGAGACGGACGCAGCGACGGGCTCCAGGGGTGATATGTGGCTGATCAAGGCCGACCGATACGGCCGCTTGGAGTGGCAGCTCCCCCTGGGCAGGCAGTCGCAGGGACTCGAGCCGGGAGGGCCCTGGCTCCAGCTGACCGCAGACGGTGCGTGCGTCATCCTCGGGGGCACGGGCTACGAAACGTGGCTGATGAGGCGCTGCCTCGACCCGCCCCAGTGACGCCTGGAGTGGAGACGGCTGCATCGTTCCAGCAGTGATGCCGGAATCGTGTCCCCTCAGCCTGGCACACTGATCGCGGTACGGCTCCGTGCTTCCTCATCCGGCGGTTGGATCCATCACCTGGCCGATGAACAGGATCGTTCCGGTCTCGAGGTCGCGGATGAGGAAGATGAAGGGATGGTCGAGCCGGATGACGGGGATCAGGGCGCACGGGATGGAGAACGCCGTCGCGGCGCCCGCTTCGGTGCCGCTCTCGTCCACGGAGATGTAGGTCTTGTGGTACGCGTCCGCGAGGAAGAGCTCGCGGGTGCCGTCCATCCCGGAGAGATCCGCGAGCCCGGGAGCAAAGGCGTCCGGCATGCCGAGGTCGGCGAAAGCCGCCTCGAGATTGAACGCCGAAGCGAACGCGAACCGCGGCATGGAGAGGTGAACGCCCACCTCGTCGGTCATCGAATCCAGGATGTCGCCCAGCCGCTCGGCGTCGAGGGTGGCGACGAACTCGTGGAACCGGTCCCGGTCGGGCTGCAGAACGAGCATCGCGAGCTCGTCGCCCACGTAGGGCAGCTCGATCGCGTAGTACCCGTCCTCGGCGGCGCACTTGAACCTCCCGACCAGCTGCATCATCCGCACGGTGACCTCACGGCCGTCGAGCAGCGTGAACGGCCCGACATAGGTGGAGTCGGGATCAAAGCCGCGCTTCCACGTTGCGCTGAAGTAGACGGCGTTGGCGAGCACCAGCCGCGTGGGCGGGGTGATCGAGCCCGAAGGGAGCAGATCCTCGATCCGGCCTTCGGTCTCCTCGCGGACCCAGCGGTTGATCGCCTCTCTCGCCTGCTCCGGGGCGTCGACGAAGTCGGCCTCGTGCACGTTGGTGGCGTAGCTTTCGGTCAAGGTGTCGAGGAACGCGGCAAGGAAGCGGTACCCGCGCTGCGCCCACAGGGCGTTGGACACATGGAGTCGGAACCGATCTGCAGCCGCGGCTCCCTCTTCCACACCTGTGCCTCCGCCGCGTCCGGCGAGAGCCGCTGCCAGCGCCGCGAACGCCGTATGGAAGCGGTCCTGGCCGAGGCCGTTCCAGTGGAGCACGTCGGCGATCTGGGCCTCCGTCCGGCCGCGGGCGCCGGCGCAGGTCATCGCCAACGCCAGGGAGATGCTGTAGGGCGAGAACAACAGGTTGACGCCGGCGGGGGCGAGGTGCCCGAACAGGTCGAAGGCGAACGCCGTGTTGCCGGCGATGAGCTGCTCCACGGCGGGGTCTGCTGGATCGCATGGAGACGTCTGTGGCGTGTCTCCACTTGCCCCGGGCACGAACGAGCAGGTAAGGATAAGGCCGATCGCCATCATCAGGGGGATCAGCCCCGGCACGGAGGTTCTGTTGCGTGAACTCATCTCGCGAGCCCTCCCTTTTTGGCGGGGGTGAGCCTCGAAACGTTCCTCGGCAAGCGGCCCCGTGGGCTTGTCGTGACGTCGGCTAGCGCGACCGGAACGTGAGGTAGGCGGGGGCGCTGGCGTGCCCGGCGTGATCGTAGAGCACCACCTCGAGGCGCACCGTCTGCGCCAGGCGGGTGTAGACGTAGAACGAGAACCGCCCGGCGGTCTGCCCGCCCACATCGGGATCGAACTCGAACCCGGAGAACAGGCCTTCCACGGCGGTGAAGCGGACCCAGGAGACGTCGGCATCCGGGTCGGTGAACGTGACCCAGCCGTAGGTTCGTGAGCCGTCCGCGGTCACCTCGCCCGGGAACTCGATCTCGGTGATCCGCGGGCGCCACGCGTCGCCGAGGTAGCCGATGGAGAACGGGACGCTGGCGCACAGGCACCCCCCGATGGTGACATCGACACGCCATCGTCCCTGGAGGGCCGCCGCGTTCCACCCGGCGAGGCGGATGTAGCCCCAGTTGTAGCGGTCGGCCGACCGCGTGGCGGTGAAGTAGAGATCTCCCGAGGGATCGTAGAAGCGGAACTCGATGCGACGTCCGATCGCCTCGGTGGCGACCCGCGTCCAGCAGACGGCCTGCGCGTCGGTCGGAGAGAAGGATCTGACATCGTCGGTCGGGAGATCCGCGGCGATGGCGTGCGTCATCTGGCACGCCTCGAGCGGATGCACCGCTCCCGTAGCCGTGCCAAGCTCCAGCCGCTGCAGCTCGTAGACGCTACAGAGGGCCGCGGCGGTGACGCGAACCCGGTTCGGCCCCGCCACCAGGAAGCCGGAGACCTCGAAGCGATCGATCGAGAACTCACTGCCGCCAAAGGCTTGCGGCGCGAACTCCAGCGCAAGGACGATCCCGTTGATCGAGACGGTCACCGGCGCAAACCCGCCGTCCGCGCATCCCGGAGCCACCCCGGATCGATGCACGATCGTCAGCTCCGCCGTCTGGCTGGGGACCGACACCCAAACGAGAAGCTCGACGAACGCGTCGGCGCGAAGAAGCTGAAGACATCCGTTTCCGCGCGTCCAGCCCTCCGCTTGCCAACCCTGGATCGCGGACTCGGCCGCGAGCTCGTCGGGGAATCCGGAGAAGTCGACGAAGGACGCCACGTCGGACGAGGGGACGAATCCGGGGCTGGCCAACGTGGCAAGCGAGACGAGGAGCGTAGCACCCAGGAGGACGGCGAGGAGAGCGCGACCTGTTGCCGGAACTGCTTGACGGGAGCTGCACATCGTTGCCTCCTTTGCCTCGAGCCGCTCGGTCGGGGCGTCCCGCGGAACCTACCCGTCTCGCGGCACAGAGTTTCGGTCTTCAGAGGATACCCTATGTCGATGGCGCAGGTTATCCGCTATCCGGTTGCCGCCGGCGCGGCGGATTCGTCGTCTCCCTAGACACCCGGGGCCGATGGTCCGATGATGCGTGCCGGGCGGCGGTCGCACTCGCGTAGGAGGACTGGGCCGAGCGATCTGGATGCAGTAGCATCTCACTCCGGCTCATGGACCTGGAGGGTGCCCTATGGACTACCCGTTTCTGCTTGGCGACAGGCTCTATCTGCGGCCGCTGGACGTCGAAGACATGGAGCGGTGTCTTCGCTGGATCAACGACCCGGAGATCTCGCGCAACCTCGGCCACCGTTTCCCTGTTGGTCGCGCCGGAGAGCGTGCCTGGCTCGAGGGGCACTACAAGGACCAGCGGGAGGTGCCGCTTGCCATCGTCCTCAAGGACGGCGATCGCCACATCGGCAACTGCGGCCTGCACGAGATCGACCTTGCCAACCGGAAGGCGGTCTTCGGGCTTCTGATCGGCGAGCGGGACGCGTGGGGACACGGCTACGGCCCCGAGGCGGCGCGTCTCCTCCTGGGCTACGGGTTCGCGGATCTCGGACTGCACCGTGTGAGCCTGCAGGTGTTCGCGTTCAACGAGCCGGCGCAGCGGGTGTATGAGAAGGTAGGGTTCGTGCGCGAGGGATGCTTCCGCGACGCCTACTACCGGGGCGGCGCGTTCCATGACGCCATCATCATGGCGCTTCTTGACGAGGAGTGGGAGGAGTTGCCGAGGTGAACTGGAGCTTCTGGTCGGACGAGGAACGGTGGTTTGTCCCGCGGCGGTTCGGGCTGGGCTTGACCTTCAACTTCAAGCAGCTCGCACGGCGGCTGGGATGGGTCCAGCGTCCGGCGGTTGCGTCTCAGGAGACGGGGGTTGATGCCGCGGAGGCCGCCAAGCCGGCGGACGCCGCGGCGAGGCTTCGCGAGCGGATCGAGGCGTCGAAGTACGAGGAGCGGAGATGATCGCGGCATCCGGTCTGACGCGGCGCTTCGGCACCCTGACTGCGGTGGACGGCCTTGACCTACAGGTGGACAAGGGCGAGGTGTTCGGCTTCCTTGGGCCGAACGGCGCCGGGAAGACAACCACCGTGCGCATGCTCGCGGCGCTGATCGCCCCGAGTTCGGGCACGGCGCGGATCGGCGGCTGTACGCTGGGATCCGACAACCGCCGCATCCGGCAGCAGGTGGGGGTGCTCACCGAAACGCCCGGCCTCTACCGCCGCCTGTCCGCGTGGGACAACCTGATGTTCTTCGCGCGGCTTCATCGCTTGGACGATCCCGAGCGTCAGGTGGAGAGATACCTGCGGATGTTCGAGCTGTGGGAGCGACGGAGCGACCGCGTCGGGGGGTTCTCCAAGGGGATGCGTCAGAAGCTGGCGCTGGCGCGGGCGCTTCTGCACGAACCCCGCGTTCTGTTCCTCGACGAGCCCACGGCGGGGCTCGACCCGGAGGCGGCGCGCCTGGTGCGGGATCTGGTGGCGTCGCTTCGCTCCGACGAGCGAACGACGTTCCTGTGCACGCACAACCTGGACGAGGCGGATCGGCTGTGCGACCGCGTGGCGCTGTTCAACGGGCGCTTGGTGGCCCTGGGGACCCCGGCGGAGCTCAAGGAGCAGATGTACGGGCGGCGCACGGTGATCCACTTCGCGGAACCGCCGCGGGGGATCGAGGCGCGGTTGGAGCTGCCGTTCGTCGAGAGCGCGGAGTGGGTCGACGACGCGCTCGTTCTCGGGCTCTCGGATCCCGATCGCGAGAACCCGATCGTGGTTCGACGACTGGTGGAGCTCGGCGCCGAGATTCGCTACGTGAACGCCCTTCGGGTGTCGCTTGAGGACCTGTATCTCGATCTCATGGAGGCCGCGGATGCATAGCGTCGGTGTGATCCTCGTGAAGGAGTGGCGCGAGTCGCTGCGCAACCGGATGATCCTGTTCGGGGCGCTGCTTCTGCCGCTGTTCATGGTGGCGGCGGCGCTGTTCATGGTGATGCAAGGGCGGTCGATCGACGTGCCCGGGGCACAGGCGGCACTCTACAACACGGCGCTGATGTACTTCCTCATCCTGCCGGCGATCATTCCGCTGGCGATCGCCGTGTATTCGATCGTCGGGGAGAAAGATCAGCAGAGCCTCGAGCCGCTGCTGGCGACGCCGATCACCGACCTGGAGCTGTTCCTCGGCAAGGCGCTCGCCAGCGTCGTCCCGGCGCTTCTCATCACCTGGGTCGCGTTCGGCGCGTTCCTCGGCCTGGCCACCGTACTAGCCGGCGGGGTGCCGCCGCACGTTCTCACCGGGCCGTGGATCGCCGCGATCTTCGGGCTGACGCCGCTTCTGTCGTTGACCTCTGTTGGCATCACGATGATCGTGTCGTCGCGGGCGAGCGACGCGCGGGCGGCGTACCAGTTCTCGAGCTTCGCCATCCTGCCGCCGATCGTGCCGCTCATCATCTACAGCTCGCGCCGGGCGCTGGTGAGCCTGATGCTCGTGGGCGTCGAGGGCCTCGTCCTTGTCGTCGCCGCCGTCGCGGTGCTCACCGTGGCGGTGAAGCTGTTCCGCCGCGAGCAGATCCTCACCCGCTGGAAGTAGCGCCGCGAGCAGGAGCGGACCCCGCAAGCGTCTCCCGCCGTATGTCGTCGTCGCATCGCGCTGCGGTCCCTGATCGACGCCTCGGACGATAAAGAAGCGGGATCTCTCCACTCATCACGGAGTCGATGTAGAATGCTCTGACGTGACGTGTGGGGCGGACATCGGACGGCGCCTTCCTGCGAGGACGCCGCACCCGCAACGACACAGGGGAGGTGGCGCGGTGGTAAGAAGGCTCACATCAGTGGTGATCGCGGTGGCGATCCTCTGCGCGATGACGGCCTCGGCCGAGCAGATCGGCCTCTGGCCGGACGAGATCGTCTTCTTCCAGACAGAAGACGCTGGCGCGGCGCGCTCCGCGCTGCGGAGAGGTGACGCGCAGCTCGCGTCCGTGTCGTTTGACGCGTGGACGTGGGATCGGTATGCGGACATCGACGGCGTGGAAGCCGTCGAAAGCCACGGCACGAGCTACGAGCTGTGGCTCAACCCGGCGGCCGAGTCGGGGGCGCTGCGGTTCGCCGACGGCCGAGGGAACCCGTTTGCCGTGGCCGAGGTGCGCGAGGCGCTCCGGTCGCTGATCGACCGCGAGGCGATCGCCTGCCATCTGGCGACCGACGCCGGGTTGCGGTGTACCCCACGCTGGTCGGCGCTCGATCCGCGCTTCGACTTCGGTGCCCACGTGCTCGGCCCGTGTGGATCTGCGGGGCTCGCGCCTTTGAACGCGAGAGAGGAGGCGCTTTCAAGCTTCGAGGCGGCGATGGAAGGGGCGGGCTTCGAGCGCGTCGACGAGGTCTGGACGTGTGAGTTCGCCCACTGGCGACACGCGGGGCCCGTGAGGATCGTCGGTCTTGAGGTCGTCGAGGTCGGGAGCGACTTGCAGGGTGCTCTCAGCTATGAGATCGCCCAGCAGCTCGAGGCGTTGGGGTTTGCCGTGGACCTTCGACTCTGTAGCCCAAGCGAGGCGGAACGGATCTGGCGGTGCTCGGATCCGCTCGACGGGGAGTGGGACTTCTACGTTCGCCCGAGAACGCCCGCGTCGATCGACCGTGACTCACTAGATGATCTCGATCCGTACGCTCCATCGATCTGCCCCTGGACATCGTCCCTGGGGGAGTTCCCTTCGACCTGGGAGCAGATGGAGTGGTTCCTGGCCGAAGCGGTACGGGAACAGCTCGTTCGTGGCCGGTTCGCAAGCTGGGACGAGTGGGCGGAGCTGCTCCGTCAGGCGGACGCGGAGGCGTCGTGCGCGTCGTTTCGCATGGAGCTTGTCGATGCCCCGCGGAGCTGGCTTCGGGCGGGGGACGTGGAGGCCGTGAGCGATCTTGCCGCGGGGATCGGCGCCTCGTACCTGTGGGGGCACACCGTGCGCTTCGTGGACGAAGACGGAGACCCCGATCCGGGGGGACGGATCGATGTCGCCTGTCCGGGGCTTCTCGAGGCGGCGTGGAACCCGATCGGCGGCACGCGCTCCACGGCGGCACGGATGGTGCAGCGTGCGACCGAGGACTGGTTCCTCGTGCCCGACCCGCACACCGGGCTTTTCGTCCCGCACCTTGTGGATCGGGCCGTGTGCACCGTGCCCCACGATCTCCCCATGGAGGCGACCCACGAGTACGTCTCGGTGGAGTACGAAGACGAGATCCCCGTGCCCGGGGACGCGTGGTGCGCCTGGTCCGCGGGAGAGGCACGGTTCGTCACGGTCGGGGAGCGGTACCCGGACGGGGTCACTTCGAGGACGAAAACGTCGTGCACGTTCGTGGAGGACCTGTTCGACAACCGCTGGCAAGACGGATCGCGGTTCTCGGTCGCCGACATGGTGATGCGGTTCATCTGGCGGTTCGAGACGTGCGACGAGGTAAGCTACTTCTACGACGAGGCAGGAGGCTACGAAGCGGCGCGGTGCCTCCACGGCTTCAAGGCGGCGCGCATCGCGTCGACCGATCCGCTGACGATCGAGGTGTGGGACGATCGGCTCTGCCGGGAGCCGGAGACCCAGGTGTTCGAGCGGATCGGCGAGCTGTTCTGGCCGCACTACGGGGCGGGGATGGCGCCGTGGCACACGATCGTGTCCGGGCTCATCACACGCGATGGGGGATCCGGACCGACGTTCTGGGAGACCCGCGAGGCGTACTACGCGGGGTTCGAGGTGACCGATCAGCAGAACTGGCTCGTGTGGCCGACGATGAGCGAGTTCGGATGGCTTCTCGAGGAGCTCGCAGACCGAGCTTCCCGCGGGGAGCTGACGCGGTACGACGTCATGGTCCACAGCGCGATCGAGGGCCTGTGCGCGTTTCTCGACGGCGCCGAGCTGAACGCGCGGTTTGCCAACCTCGCGCGGTTTGTCGAGGAGTACGGTCACCTGTGGATCGGCAACGGTCCGATGCGCATCGACCTGGTGGACGTTGAGGACGGGAGGATCTACGGGGCGCGGTTCGACGGCTACCGCCACGACGTCTCGAAGTGGCTGGCGTTCGGGGAGCCGGAGCCTGTCGAGATCGTGTTCGACGAGGAGGAGTACTGGGTCGATGCGGGCGAGCCGCTGACGATCGGGCTGCGGATCCTCACCGGGGAAGGCGAGCCGCTCTCAACGGACCAGATCGCGTTGGTGAGCTACCGCGTGCTGCACATGGACATGTGGGACCCGTGGGACCTGGGCTGGTGCGATCTTGTCCCTCACCGCGCGCCGCCGATCCTCTGTGGCGCCGCCGAGGTCGTGGAGGGCGGGCAGGCCCGGATCGAGCTCGACGGGGAGGCAACGGAGTTGCTGCTCCAGTATGCCGCCGACACGCCGTGGTGCCTGGAGTCGTCCTGGTGCCCCGAGGAGGTGGAGCGGTACGGAACGCTCTGCTGGATCGAGGTGACGGTGCTTCTCGAGGACACCGCGCTCGCCGTCGGCACTGCCGTGCCGCTTACGCTTGATGTGAGCCGGTAGGCGGGCTCCCCGCATCAGCAGCGAGAAGCTCGGCTGTATACTGGCGCCGGGGACGGACGTGGTCCGCGCCCGGAGATGCTCGCGGGGCGTTACGCAGATCCGGGAGGGGCTGACGCTCCGCTCGCAGCGGGAGGGGGATCGGAATGGTTCGATGGCTGATCTTGGGTGTGGCGGTGGTGGGAATCCTGGTCGCGGCGCTTCTGCCAACGAAGGTGCAGCAGGAGGCGGAGCCGAGCAGCGGCGACGTCGTGGACGCCGGGGTGTTCGTGCTCCTTGAGGCGGGCGTCCCGATCCTCGAAGAGGAGTTCGAGCTGGTTTCAAGCCCGACGAAGGGCTACATCCTCATCTCCGAGGCGAGGCTTGCCTACGAGGGGGAGGAAGCGACGCTCGGGCAGCAGTACCACTTGGATCCTGATTTGGTGCCGCAGTTCTACCAGATGGCGCTGGCAACGCCGCTCGGTCCGCGGATCCTCACTGCGACCGCTCGCCCCGGGGGGATCGACATGGACCTTTGGATCGGCGGCGGCGAGTCGACGGAGCAGGTGTCGGAGTCCGTGGACGTGGAAGGCGATCTGATGGTGATCGACAACAACGTCATCAGCCACTTCGTGGTCGCGCTCCTTGCCGCGCGGCTGGAGGCGATCGACCGGGAGTTCACCGCCGCCGTGCCGCAGGCGCTGCTCGTCCGACCTGCCCGCCTCGAAGGACCGAACGCGATCGAGATCCTCGTCAACGGGGAGCCGCTTGCTGCTCGGAGGTACGATCTTCGGATCGGCGAGACGCGGGCGGCCATTGTCACGCTTGACGGAAGGATGATCGGCCTCGAGATCGCCGCCGACGATCTGTTCGCCTACCGCGCCGACACCTTCCCCAACGGGTTTGTGCTTCCCGAGGAGGTGCAGGAGAGCTCCTCTGGGGCGCCGGGATCCCCGTGAGCGTCTCCGACCCCGCCGCCGGGCAGCGGGGCGCCGACCTCGCCGATCCGTCTGTCGTCGGCCGAATCCTGCGTTCTGCCGGGATTCGTCCCAGCCGCCGGCTCGGCCAGAACTTCCTTGTGTCGCGGCGGGTCGTCGAACGGATCGTCGACGCGGCCGGAGACGCACATCCCGACCTGATCGTTGAGATCGGTGCCGGGCTGGGGACGGTGACCCGGACGCTTGCACAGGTCGCTCCCCGCGTCGTGGCTGTGGAGGTGGATCGCCGTCTGGCGGGGCTCCTTGAGGAGAACGTGGCGGACCTCAAGGGGGTGGCGGTGGTTCGCGACGACATCCTGAAGCTGGAGCTGGCGCCGCTCGCTGCGGGCGGCACACTCTGGGTGGTGGGATCGATCCCCTACCGCATCTCCTCGGAGATCCTGTTGTGGCTGGTGAGGCAGCGGTACCATGCCCAAGGAGCGATCCTGCTCACGCAGCAGGAGGTGGCGAGCAAGGTCCAGGCGAGCCCGGGTCCGGGAGGCACGGCCCTCGGGGTATACGTTCGCGCGTACGCCGAAGCAGAGAGCCTGGCGGAGGTCCCACGAGGCTGCTTCCGCCCGGTGCCGGAGGTCGACTCGTTGCTGTGGCGTCTGACATGGCGCGAGCGGCCGGCGTTCGCGGCGGACGAGGACAGCTTCTTCCAGCTGGTGCGGACCCTGTACGGAGTGCGGCGTAAGATGCTGCGGCGGGCATTGCGCCTGATCCTGCCGGAGGAGGCGGTCGGCCTCGTGCTCGAGGCAGCGGGGATCGACGGCCGCGTGCGCGGCGAGACGCTCGGGTTCGCCGAGCTCGACCGCTTGGCCGGTGCCGTGCAGCAGGAGCGCAACGGCGGAGCCAGTGCGGGGGGCTCTGGGGAACCGCCCACCGGGGGTTGACAGGAGGCGCCGGGCGTAGTACATTCCCGCCCTCAGTCTTGTGCCCGACGCCGGTTGACAGTTCGGCGTCGGGTTGCTAGAATGGGACTTCGCGCGTCAAACTGGCGTGCGGAACGGTCCTTGACAAGTGAATAGAGTGTGTGCCGCACAAGCGCAGTAAGGGCAAACGGTGGACACCTTGGCAGTCGGAAGCGACGAAGGACGTGGCCAGCTGCGATAAGCCTCGGGGAGCCGCTAAGCAGGCTTTGATCCGGGGATGTCCGAATGGGAGTGCCCACCACGGTGAAGCCGTGGAAGGGTACGCTGAAACTTGTAGTAGGCGTGCCCGGCGAACCCGGCGAAGTGAAACATCTCAGTAACCGGAGGAAAAGAAATCAACCGAGATTCCCTGAGTAGTGGCGAGCGAAACGGGAACAGCCCAAACCGCGGCAGTGTAAGGCTGCATCCGTTGCTGTCGCGGGGTTGTAAGTCATCGCCGTCTCACCCATGCAGGGGTGGGCAGGGTTAAAGGCAACATCTAGTCGAACAGTCCGCAAAGTCTCTGGAAAGGACGACCACAGAGGGTGATAGTCCCGTAGGCGAAAGGTGAAGCTACCCTGGGTATTGACTTGAGTAGCGTCGGACACGGGAAACCCGGCGTGAATCTGGGAGGACCACCTTCCAAGGCTAAACATTACCGACTGACCGATAGTGAACTAGTACCGCGAGGGAAAGGTGAAAAGCACCCCGGGAGGGGAGTGAAATAGAACTTGAAACCGTTTGCCTACAGACAGTGGGAGCATCTGGGTCACAGCCCTTCGGGGCACCGACCCTGTGTGACCGCATGCCTTTTGCAGTATGAGCCGGCGAGTTACGGTGTGTGGCGAGGTTAAGCCGAATGAGGCGGAGCCGCAGCGAAAGCGAGTCTTAACAGGGCGCATTAGTCACATGACGTAGACCCGAAGCCAGGTGAACTAGCCATGGGCAGGGTGAAGTATACTTGATCGTATATGAAGGCCCGAACCCACTAGCGTTGAAAAGCTAGGGGATGACCTGTGGTTAGGGGCGAAAAACCAATCGAACCTGGTGATATCTGGCTCTCCCCGAAATAGCTTTAGGGCTAGCCTCGTGTGAAGATCGTCGGGGGTAGAGCACTGGTCGGGGAAGGGGGGCAACTCTCGACCCTAGTCAAACTCCGAATACCGACGTTTCGTTTCACGGGAGTCAGAACGCGGGGGATAATCTCCGCGCTCGAGAGGGAAACAACCCAAGACCGCCAGCTAAGGTCCCTAAATCCAGGCTAAGTGGGAAAGGAAGTGTTGTTGTCGAAACAGCTGGAAGGTTGGCTTAGAAGCAGCCATCCTTTAAAGAGTGCGTAATAGCCCACCAGTCTAACGACGACGCGCCGAAAATTTAACGGGGCTAAGCTTGGTACCGAAGCTGCGGGATCGTCACTCCTTCGGGAGGGGCGATCGGTAGGGGAGCATTCCATTAACGGTTGAAGCCAGACTGGAAGGTCTGGTGGACGAGATGGAAGAGAGAATGCCGGCATGAGTAGCGCGAGCAATGTGAGAATCATTGCCACCGAATGCCTAAGGTTTCCTGGGGAAGGCTTGTCCACCCAGGGTTAGGCGGAACCTAAGCCGAACCCGAAAGGGGTAGGCGATGGACAGCAGGTTAATATTCCTGCGCCTCTATCCTTGCGTTATCAGCGAAGGGGGGACCTCGAAGGTTCCTCTCCGCACACGGACGGAAGTGTGTGTCCAAGCACCGAGGTAGGGGGGATAGGCAAATCCGTTCCCCCGTTTAAGTCGAGGTGTGATGGCGAGCCCGCTCTAGGGCGAAGGGAGAAGGAATCATCGGGCAAGAAAAGCCTCTAGCGAGTGAGGAAGAGTCCGTACCGGAAACCGACACAGGTAGGCGAGTAGAGAATACTAAGGTGGACGAGTGAAGTCCAGTCAAGGAACTCGGCAAAATGACCCCGTAACTTCGGGAGAAGGGGTGCCACCTTCGGGTGGCCGCAGAGAATCGGCCTGAGCGACTGTTTACCAAAAACACAGGACCCTGCTAACTCGAAAGAGGATGTATAGGGTCTGAAACCTGCCCACTGCTGGAAGGTCAAGGGGAGGCGTTCACGCGCTGAACTGAAGCCCCAGTGAAGGGCGGCGGTAACTATAACCGTCCTAAGGTAGCGAAGTTCCTTGTCAGGTAAGTTCTGACCCGCATGAAAGGTTCAACGACTTGGGCGCTGTCTTGACTGGATGCTCGGTGAAATTGAAGCACAGGTGTAAACGCCTGTGACCCGCGGCTGGACAAAAAGACCCCGTGGAGCTTTACTATAGCTTGGCACTGGGTTTTGACATTCGTTGTGTAGGATAGGTGGGAGGCTATGAAGCTGGGGCGCTAGCCTCGGTGGAGCCGTCCTTGGAATACCACCCTGCGGATGTTGAGGCTCTAACCGTCGGCCGTTAGCAGCGGTCGTGGGACAGTGTTAGGTGGGTAGTTTGACTGGGGCGGTCGCCTCCCAAAGAGTAACGGAGGCGCACAAAGGTCTCCTCAGGCTGGTTAGTGATCAGCCAATGAGTGCAAGGGCATAAGGAGGCTTGACTGCAAGACCTACAAGTCGAGCAGGTGCGAAAGCAGGTCCTAGTGACCCAGTGGCACTTCGTGGAAGGGCCATTGATCAACGGATAAAAGTTACCCCGGGGATAACAGGCTAGTCTGGTCCAAGAGTTCACATCGACGACCAGGATCGGCACCTCGATGTCGGCTCATCCTATCCTGGGGCTGAATCAGGTCCCAAGGGTCCGGCTGTTCGCCGGTTAAAAGGGTACGCGAGCTGGGTTCAGACCGTCGTGAGACAGGTCGGTCTCTATCCACCGTGGGCGTAGGAGACTTGAGAGGGACTATCTCTAGTACGAGAGGACCGAGATAGCCAAACCTATGGTGTACCAGTTGTTCCGCCAGGGGCATCGCTGGGTAGCTAAGTTTGGTACGGATAAGCGCTGAAGGCATCTAAGCACGAAGCCGGCCTCAAGACAAGGTCTCCACTGAGGCCCCTCCGAGACCAGGAGGTTGATAGGCCACAGGTGTAAGCGCAGCAATGCGTTCAGCCGAGTGGTACTAATCGGCCGATTGCTTGCGTGGCACACACCCTGTTCACTTGTCGGGACCGCATACGGAGAAGATACGAAGCTCCAGGCGGCTGATAGCGGAGGGGAAACACCCGTTCCCATACCGAACACGGCAGTTAAGTCCTCCAGCGCCGATGGTACTAACCTTGCGAGGGGTTGGGAGAGTAGGTCGCTGCCTGGTCTTTCTTTTCGCCCGACTAGAGAGACGCGCTGCGGGCGACTACACTCTATTCACTATGGCGAGATCCCCATCCGTTCGTGGCGTGCGCGATCCGGGCGATCGTGTCACGATGGTCGGGATTGCCGTCAATCTGTTGCTTCTTGCGGCGAAGGTCGCGGCAGGGTTCCTGATCGGCTCAGCCAGTCTCATTGCTGACGGGGTGCACTCCGGGTCGGATGTCGGAACCGACCTTGCGGTTCTCGGGGGGATGCATCTGGGGCGCAAGCGGCCGGACGCGCGGCATCCGTACGGACACGGGCGGTTTGAGACCATGGCTGGGGCGCTGGTCGCCGGCGCGTTGATCCTGGTGGGGGCGTACATCGCCTGGCAAGGGGTCCACGCGCTCTACCTCGGCGAGCACAGTTTCCCCGGGCGCTGGGTCATCGCCGTCGCACTGGTGTCGATTCTGATGAAAGAGTGGCTGTACCGCTGGACGGCGCAGGTGGCGCGTCGCCTTGGCAGCGCAGCGCTCCACGCCAACGCGTGGCATCATCGCTCGGACGCCCTGTCGTCGGTCGCTGTCGTCGCCGGGGGGATCGGTGGCGCACTGGGCTGGGGGCATGCCGACCACCTCGCCGGGCTGCTCGTGGGGCTGATGGTGGTGTCCGCGGGGGGCAGGACGCTTCTCCACGTGTTTCACGAGCTGTCGGAGGGGGGACTGTCGAAGCCGGAGATCGACAGCATCGGGCGGGCGATCGACGATGTGAACGGCGTCCGCCAGTGGCATCAGCTGCGGGGGCGGCGCGTCGGCCGCGAGACGTTCGTCGACGTGCACGTTCTCGTCGACCCGGCGCTCTCCGTTGTCGCCGCGCATCGGGTGTCGATGGACGTGGAGACGGCGATTCGCGTGGCGTGCGAGCGGCCTGTCAACGCAGTCGTCCACGTGGAGCCGGAGCTCGACGAACTCGCTTCCCATCACGAGGACTAGAGGTCGAGGCTTCCCGCCTCGAGCGCAATCAGCCGCTCTTTCAGCGGCAGACCGCCGCCAAACCCAACAAGCTGCCCGGCGCTGCCCACGACACGATGGCACGGAACGATGATCGGTACGGGGTTTCTCGCCAGAGCCTGCCCCACGGCGCGAAGCGCGCGCGGCCGGCCAATGCGGTGCGCGATGTCGCTGTAGGAGACCGTGGCGCCGTAGGGGATCTGGAGCAACGCGTCCCACACGGCGCGCTGGAAGTCGGTACCGTGAAGGTCAAGGGGAACGGTGAACCCGCGGCGTTCGCCGGCGAGGTACTCGTGGAGCTGCCGAAGTGGGGTCTCGTTGGTGCGGTCGTCGGTGACGATGCGTGCGGAGAGCCGCTCGGCGATCTCGGGGAACCCGTTGGCGCCCAGATCGAGGTAGCGAACGCCGATCGCAGAGGACACGACGCGGAAGCTCCACCCTTCCCAGCCGATGACGCTGCCGTAGAGCCTCTCCGGGAGCTTCCTTGTCCTTCGGGCCATGGGCCAACCCCCTTGGTGTCGGTCGTTGAAGCCTATCTGCTGCGGGTTGATGCCGTCAATGCGCCGGGTCGTCGGGGCGGTCCTCGGCGAAGTGACAGACGCTGTAGGTCTCGATCCGTGGATACGGCGGCTCGCGCCAGCAATCCGCGGGCGCACCCTGCTTGAGGCAAAGGTTGTCGAGGAACTCCTCCGGGGAGGGAAGCTGCTCCCACACCTGGGGGAGGAACGTCGACGAGCCGCTCTGTGTCGTGAGGATGACGCCGTCAACACCGGGCCGGAGCGCCGCGAGCAGCGCCTCCGGGCCGTCGTATTCCAGCTTCCTGGGGCGGTCGAGGACGCTGATCTCTATCGTCAGGTGGGGCAGCTCCTCAGGGCGCACGGGGGCGAAGCGGGCGTCGAGCGTGGCAGCGAGGACGACGTTTCGTAGGACGTTCTTGTAGATGGCTTCGTGTGCTGCGAACTGGTCGAGGATGCAGCCGCGGAGTTGACCGTCCTTGGTGAGGGTCACGAAGCACGCCGCGTTGCGAAGCACGGCGGCCGGGAGTGTTGCCTCGTCGGGGAGGTGGAACTCCGCGCCGCGGAGGTGGGCTTCGAGCTTCTGGCGGGCGATTTCCAGGAGGAACTGCTGGTCAGAGGCCGCCAACGGATCCTGGCTGCGGTTTCCCATACTTCCCACCTGCCACAACGTGCCAAGGACGAGAAGACCGAGTCCGCCTGCGATGAGAGCGACGATGAGGATCTGTCGCATCGATCTCCTTCCCCAGAGGATACGATAGGTTGTCGGGCACCCGGCTTCAAGCCGTAACGCCTGTTGCGCGGTTGCGGCGCGCCTGGAGGCGCCGCAGGAGGGCCCGTATACTCCCCTTCCAAACAGTACTCTACACGGAGGCGCGATGAATGAGCGGCTGGTGAACCTGTTCTGCGACATGGTGCGGATCGACAGCGAGTCCGGCGACGAGACGCGGTTCATCGAGACGCTGCGCGAGCGGCTCGAGCGGGAGCTCGGCGCGGACTGCGAGTTCGACGACTACGGGAACCTGATCGCGCATGTGAAGGCGCTGGGTAGCGAGGCGGCGCCGGTGTTTCTCGCGGGACACGGGGACACGGTGAAGCCGGGGAAGGGGATTGTGCCGGTCATCGAGGACGGTGTGATCCGCTCGGAAGGCGAAACGATCCTCGGAGCGGATGACAAGGCGGGGATCGCGGCGATCCTCGAGGCGGTCCACACCGCGGCGCGTCGCCCCGCGGTGGACATCGTGATCACGCGGGGCGAGGAGGTGGGGCTCCTGGGCGCGAAGCACCTGGACACCGCGAAGCTGCGGGCAACAGCCGGCGTCGTGGTCGACACCGACGCGCTCGATGAGGTGATCCTCGGCGGGCCGACCCACGCCACCCTCAACGTGGAGATCGTCGGCAAGGCAGCGCACGCGGCGATGCCGGAGCATGGCGTTTCGGCCATCCGCGTTGCGGCACAGGCGATCACCCGGTTCGAGGAAGGGAAACTCGATCCGGAGACGGTGGCCAACGTGGGCACGATCCACGGGGGGATGATCCGAAACGGCGTGCCGGAGAAGGTCGTGATTCAGGCGGAGTGCCGCAGCTTGAGAGACGAGAAGTGCATCGCCCAGGCGGAGAAGATGCGCGACGCGTTCGTCGGCGCGGCCGAGGAAGCCGGCGCCACGGCCCATGTGGAGCTCGACTACGCGTATCAGGCGACGAAGGTGGACGAGAACGCGCCGCTGGTGCGCGTCGCCAAGGAGGCGATCGCTTCCGTGGGCCTCGAGCCCAAGGCGCAGGTGATCCTCGGCGGCACCGACGCCCTGGTGCTCACCGGAAGAGGCCTCGATGCCGTGGTGCTCGGCTTCGGCGGCAAGAAGGCGCACTCCACCGACGAGCACATCGCGGTCGCTGATCTCGAGACCGCATCGGAGATCCTGCGGCATCTGCTCGAGCGGCTCGCCGACGGCCTTGACGCGCCGAAAGCCCGTAGCTAAGATCTTCTCGTATTCCTCGGTAGCTCAATTGGCAGAGCGCTCGGCTGTTAACCGAATGGTTGTAGGTTCGAGTCCTACCCGAGGAGCCAGCACGTGTAAGTCGCTTCTGAAAGGTCCTTCGGCTTCGAGGAACATTGACAGCTGGAGCCAAGACGGGCAGCGTCACTGAGCGGAACCCCTGGGTTCCTCTCTAGGTCAGTTCAGGGGCG
>Ga0272441_10001190_pt1 | contig 55678 bp, 58 predicted proteins | sample SSMProp6N_FD_193582 | JGI IMG/M metagenome (GOLD analysis project Ga0272441, IMG submission 193582) | Marine sediment archaeal communities from Little Sippewissett salt marsh, Falmouth, MA, United States - SSM-Prop-6N | ecosystem: Environmental > Aquatic > Marine > Wetlands > Sediment ...
TTCCAGGGAAGATTCAAGGCAATCCTGGTGGATAAGGAAGCCTATCTTTTGGAATTGTGCCGTTATATCGTCCTGAACCCCGTCCGTGCCGGCATGGTGAAGGATCCGGGCGCTTATCACTGGAGCAGTTACAGGGCAACGGCCGGGCAGGAAAGGGGAGTCAATTTTCTTTCAACAGACTGGGTTCTCTCCCAGTTCGGAAAGAATCGAAAACGGGCTCAAAAGGCTTATACGGCTTTTGTCAAGGCCGGAACAGGAGTAGATATCTGGAAGAACCTTCAATTCCAATGCTTGCTTGGCGATCGGGGTTTCTGTGACAGATTCGTTCCTCAGCTAAGGGATCGTAAGGAAATAAAGGAAATCCCTCGCGTTCAGCGCTTCGCGGCCCGACCGAAGCTCGATGAGTTATTACCGCAGGATAATGAATTCCCGCGCCCAAAACGCAATGAAGCATTCCGGCAAGCAGTCATGGAATGGGGCTATACGTATGCGGAGATAAGCCGACATACCGGGCTTCACTACGCCACGATCAGCCGTATAGTCCGGTCATCAACACCTGAAAAAAGAAAAATGTGATAATGCAAGACCTGACCCTAATCACCTCTAATGAAGATGATGAAAATTCTGAGCGCCAGGTAAAAAGCAATGATGCCTGTCAGTATCAGTATTATGACGATATAGTTTAAGCGAATGCCGGCAGCGGCGGAAAGGAAATTGCTGATTTCAAGCCACATCGACCTGATAAGAAAAACAAAGAGAACAAAGCCGAGTATATGAAATAAAGTCACAACATACACTGCCATCCCGAATGGACTCGGCAGCTTTTCAACATTTTTCTTCATTAGTGATCCCCGTGGCTCTTAAATTGAAGGTGAAATAATAGGAGGGCGCGTCTCAACATTTGACAAAATGAATTAAGTGAGATGTTGAATGTTGAACCCTGACCCTCAATGTTATCCTCAATGTCATCTGATCTATTGTGTCCTTTCAACAAAAAAATATTTTCAAGGTCTGACATTTGTGCTAGCGGGTTTTATATTATAATACAAGGAACTCATTATATGGGGCAAGATGACAAAAAGAACACTTCTATTGAAAAGGCTTTGAAGATCCTATTGGTCTTTGCCCCCGATAATCAGGAAATGAGTACAACGGAAATCAGCGATAAATTGGGGTTTCATAAAGCGACCGTATTTAGAACCCTCCGCACCTTGGTAAAATTTGGTTTTATCTCTCAAGATCAGCATACAAAAAAATATATGCTCGGTGGTGCACTCATTCAACTCGGCAATACTGCCAATCAATTTTTACGAAAAAATTTTGTTCAGATTGCAAAGCCATACATTGATAGTTTGAGAAAAACATTGAAAGAGACTGTAGCCCTGGAGGTATTTTTGGGGGAAAAATCGTTTATGGCCTATGTTGCAGAGGGGCCTCAACGCATCCGTATAGCAGCTGCTGTAGGCGAGATACTTCCCAAACACGCAGCTGCTGGGGCTAAGGCAATCCTTGCATTCTCATCGCAAGAGATTCAGAAACACATATTAGATTGGCCTATGAACCGCTTTACTCCAAATACGATTATTGATCCAAAGGAATATATTCGACAATTGCAGGTAATACGTAAAGAAGGGGTTGCCTTTGATAATGAGGAGATCGATCGGGGAGTCAGCGCTGTCGGGGCACCTGTTTTTGACCATGAAGATAAACCCATAGCTGCTGTTGTTGTTATCGGACCTTCCCAAAGGATTTTGCATGATAAGAACCCTCACATTATTTCTTTATTGAAAGATACTGCTGCCAAAATCTCCACACAGCTCCAAAGCAACGGCAGGCATTAACTGGATATCTCTAAAAAAATCTTAATCACAACAAGATAATTCTGTGTGGCTTGCCGTGAATAAATAGGGTTTGGTTCCTGCTATTTATGGTGGCCTGGGCTGCCAAGATTGGAAGGATCCTTCCAATCTTGGGTTTTCGGAATATCTGGTTTTTTCTTTGAAATTGAGATCGCTGCTAAGTAGTTAAAAAAGTCTTTACAGAGTTTGTTTTTGTATATTATATTATGATACATTATATCATAATATGATTTAAGTGAGGATGCGGAGGTGGCCCACGAACAAAATAAAAATTGATTTTGGTTTGTGTAACGGTTGCAGAACATGCATGAAATCGTGTTTTTTGGATGTAATCCGTTGGGATGCCAAAGCCAAAAAGCCCTTCGTGGCCTATCCCGGGGATTGCGTTGCCTGTAATGCATGCGAGGCTTGGTGTCCCAAAAAATGCATCACGGTGATCCCTGATTTGCCTGGCGACTTCAAGAAGTTTCCGCAGCCGTATTGATCGGTAGATAGAGAGGAGATATGCGAACATGGCGGAAGTAAAAAACGTGGGAGAAATAATCACCACTGATGTGCTTATCGTTGGAGGCGGCCTAGCCGGTCTGGCAACGGCGATCACGGTCAAGGAGACCCGCAGTGACGTGGATGTGCTTATCATCGAGAAGCAGACCACCGGCTATGCTGGAAAGGCCAACCGTGGCGGCGGGGTCTTGTGGGCTATGGCACCTGATGACGATATCGATGCCTTTGTTGACTACCATGTAAATCACATGGGCCATTATCTTGAGGACCAGGAACTCCTTTTCGAAAACGCCAACCGCACGCGCGAGGCTGTGGCATTCCTGGAGAAATGCGGAGCCCTCATTACCAGAAACAAGACGGGATCTCTCGATTATAAGAAAATTTTTAGGCACTGGTCCTTACTCGGTATCGACCATGGGCTGATGCTGCCCATGCGTAGATATGCGCGCCAGCTCGGCGTCAAGATCATGGACAAAATCGCCTTATTCGATCTGCTGACCAAAGACGGGCGGGTTGTCGGTGCCTTGGGTTTCAACATTATCGACGGCCAATCGCACACGGTCAAGGCCAAGGCCGCGGTTATCGCCAACGGCAGTTGCAATTACATGGTCTCGGCCATGTGGAGCAGTGGCAGGGGCGATGGTATCGCCGCCGCCTACCGGGCCGGGGCCGAAATGCGCAACGCCGAGTTCGGCAATTTCTACAATATGACCATGCGCGGCAGCCAGACCGTAATCCATGGCGGGCAGTTTGCCCTGTACAATAATGTGGGCGACCGGCTCGCCGACAAATATTGCGCCGCGGACGAACCGGATTTGGATATTGGCATCCTCCTGGGCATGGAGAAGGAAGTCCGCGAGGGTCGAGGTCCCATTCGCATCAAGCTAATGGAAGCCGAGGTCATGCTCAAGCTGGCCAAGGTAAGTTTACAGGAATGGCCCCCCCGGCCTACTACGGATGATTTCCTCGCCCGCCTGACCTTGAAGGAATTCCAGTACACACCGGATAAAGATCCGAATCCCGAGACTTTTCCGGGATTCATCGGTGAGCTCTCCTGTATCAAGGTAAACCATGCCATGCAGACCAGCCTGCCCGGCCTATGGGCGGCCGGCGATTCCTGCAATGCGGGGTCGTCCTGGGCCGGCGCCGTACCCGCGCCCCCAGGCAGGCTGCGTGGTTCGGGGCTTATGAACACGGTATTGAGCGCCATGCGGGCGGGTTCATCAGTAGCCGCGTATGCAGCCGATATGGTGCTTTCCGAGATAGATGCCGCCGAAGTCGAGCATTTGGAGAAAGAAATATTTGCTCCTTTTAAACGCGAGAAAGGAATCAAGCCGCGAGAACTAGCAGAAGCGATCGGTTGGATTGTCAGTCCGATCAAATATAGCATCCGCAAGAGCAAGGATCGACTGGAAGAGGCCCTGCTTAAAGTTGGTGAAATAGGGGATAAACTTCTCGAACTTGTGGCCGAGGATTACCATGGTTTGTGCTTCTGCAATGAAGTCAAGAACATGACCCTATGCGCCGAACTTTTTTTCCGCTCGTCGCTCTACCGCACCGAAAGCCGGGGCTGGCATTTCCGTGAGGATTATCCGCAGCGGGATGACAAGAACTGGTTATCTTGGACCATCGTCAAGCGAGGCGAAAAAGGTATGGAGCTCTCTTCACTGCCCGTGCCTATCGATAGATATAAAATCAAAACAGCCTAAAGGAGGTATAATATGGGATATAATGTGAGACCTTTCAAATATAAAGTATATGGCAAAGGCCAGCCTATAGTCATTATCCCTGGTCTGGATGGAATCACCGAATTCTTTGCTGACATCTATCCTGCCTTATCCGCCAACTATCAGGTGATCAAGTATTATCTGCCCCTGCTGGACGAAGCCAGATTGAATGGAAAAGAATATACGTACGATTTCATCATTGACGACCTGAGGATGATTCTTGATGATTTGGGTATACAGAAGGCCCATATCATCGGCGAATCCTTTGGTGGCTCCGTTACACTGCATTTTTCCCTGAAATATCCCGAACGCATCAATAAGCTGGTGGTCTTGTCTTCGGCCGCCAATTTCAACCTGTCACGAAAGGTATCACTGCAACAGAAGATATTTCCTTTCGTCCCCATGTGGCTCTTTGCCCGTGTTCACCTCTATGAGGTGTGCGAGCCCGTAGATCCCCAGTGGGCAAAAGACATGTTCGTTCGTAATGCATCCTGGGCCGATCATAAAACCGTCGTAGCCCGAGGCCTCATCGCTGCCAAACACGATGTTACGGACAAGGTATCGAATATAAAGGCTCCCACTCTGGTTGTGATGGGGGGTGAGGACCGTTTCACCAGTGACGGTTCACGCGAACTGCATGTGTTGCTACCCAATTCAGAACTGGTGGTGATCCCAGGCAGTGGTCATCTATGTCATATGGTGAAGCCCGAGGAGTTTGTGCAGGAAGTCGAGAGACACTTCGGCAAGGCATGACATCGAATCAGAGGAGGAAACCATGCTCTTAACCCTGATGCGTTTTGTGCTGACCATGAAAATGAAGACCGGCACCAGGAAAAAGCCGGACTTGAAAAAGGCCATGCAGATGAGAAATTTTACCATGGCCGTTGTCACGAAAGACCACAAAAGCGGTATGCACTTCACCTTCAAGGATGGTGCGGTCAGTTCTGGTGGGGGTGATTATCCGTATGCCGACGCCAGGCTGATCTGGAATAATTCCCTGACCGCCTTCAAGGTGCTGGCGTCACAGAACAATTACCAATTCGGAAAGGCCTTGATGGGCGGTTTGTTGAAGAGCGAGGGCGATGTAAATCTGATCCTGCTCTTCAAGGACATAACTTTCGAAACTATGAGCCCTGCAAAAAAACATTTAGATAAATAGGAGGGTAAGGATGAATTCCACGGAGAAAGGACTCGAATTTTACGATTTGAGCCACCCGTTTGGCGACAAGGTGCCCCTGTGGCCCTATTTCGAAGACGTCAAGATCGAACGCGTGCACTATCACGCCAAGAGCCGCGTGCTCTCGCAGAAGGTCACCACAGTGATGCATTGCACCACTCACACCGACGCCCCGGCGCACGTGGTTGAGGGTGCGCACTTTCTGGACGAGGTGCCGTTGTCCTCGTTTTTTGGCACGGCCGTAATCGTCTCCATCCCCAAAAGCAAGTGGGAGGTCATCTTTCCGGATGACCTGGAAAAGGCCAGACCTGAGATCCAAAGGGGCGACATCGTGATCGTGAATACGGGCTGGCACAAGTATTATGCCGATTCCCAGCAGTACTTCTCCTATTCGCCCGGGTTCTACAAAGAAGCCGGCGACTGGTTCGTGGAAAAAGGCGTCAAGGCCGTAGGCACCGATACCCAGGCCCTGGACCATCCGCTGGGCACGGCCATCGGGCCGCATGGTCCGGGCGGGCCCCTACAGCCCTGGCTGCTGCCAGAATACAAACAGGCCTATGGTCGCGAAGTAATCCAAGATTTTCCCTATTGGGAGCCCTGCCACCGCGCCCTTTTCTCGAACAACATCGTGGGTTTTGAAAACGTGGGCGGCGAGATCGACGAGGTGACCGGCAAGCGCGTGACGATTGCCGCCTTCCCGTGGCGCTGGGTCAAGGGCGATGGCTGTATCGTGCGCATCGTGGCCATTGTGGATACGACGGGTACATATAAAATTTAAGAGGGGGAAATCCTATGAAGATCACCAGACTGAACGAATGTCGGAAATACAGCCCTCCCAAGCATGATCCCACCATCCACGCCATGTACCTCCAGCACAGGGACATGGGCTGCACCGCGCCCTTCTGGGTCGGTTGCTCCTACTACTTACCTGGCGCCAAGGCCGAGATGGCGGCCTCTCCGCAGGACAAGATCTATGTCATGCTCGAGGGCGAACTGATCATCGAGTTCGAGGGCGGGCAGATCGAGGTCATCCGCAAGGGCGATTCCATTTTTATCGGCCCGAATGAGATGCGCGAGATCAGGAACGAGACCAATCTCGTGGCCACCATGCTGGTCATCATGCCCTATGCAGCGGTATGAGGTGAACATCATGAACGCCACGAACGATCATTTCGATATCTCGGGCAAGGTGGCTCTGATCACGGGCGCGACCGGCGGTCTGGGCCATGCTACGGCCTTTGGTCTAGCCAAGGCCGGGGCCAAGGTTATGCTGACCGGCCGCGATGAGGCCAAGCTCAAGCCTGTGGCCGAGCAAATTGCCGCCACGGGCGGCGCGGTTGCATCTATCGCCGGATCGCCTCTTAAACATGAAGACGTCAAGGCCATTGTCGATGCCACTGTGAAAACCTTCGGCGGAATCGATATCTTGGTCACGGCTGCGGGCATGAACAAGCCCAAGCCCATCACCGAGCAGCCGCCCGATGAATGGCAGGATATCATGGACATCAACATCAAGGGCACCTGGCTCTTCTGCAAGGAGGCGGGCAAGGTCATGATCAGCCAAGGCCGCGGCGGCAAGGTCATCTTGGTCTCGTCAACGCGCGGCATGCTGGGCATGAGCAACTACACGGCCTATTCGCCTTCCAAGGGCGCCATCAACCTGATGGCCAAATCCCTGGCATGTGAATGGGGACCGCACAAGATCAATGTCAACGCCATCGCGCCCACGGTCTTTCGCACCGAGCTCACACAGTGGATGTTCGACGACAACGCTTTTTATCTGAATTTCCTCAAGCGCATCCCCTTAGGAAGGCTGGGCGAGCCGGAAGACTTCGTGGGCACCATGATCTATCTCTCTTCCAAGGCCTCGGATTTCATGACCGGTGCCGTGGTCTATCTGGATGGCGGCTACACGGCGGGATAATATGCGCAAGGTTGCCATCATCGGCGCCGGCCTGATGGGCCACGGCATTGCCCAAGTTCTGGCCGTGCATGGCTGTACGGTCACACTCATGGATGTCAATGAGGACATTCTGGAGCAAGCCAGAGAAAATATCCGCGCCAATCTGACCCTGCTGGCCGGGTACGGGCTTGGGCATGCCGGCGACATTGAACCGGCCATCGGCCGCATTGCCAGCACCTCGGTTCTACAGACCGCCGTCAGCGGTGCTGATCTCGTAATCGAGGCTGTCTTGGAGAGACTCGATATCAAGCAGGACCTGTTCAAGCAACTAGACACACTCTGTTCTCCCGAGACGATCCTGGCCAGCAATACCTCGGTCATCAGCATCAGCGAGATATCCAGGTCCGCGCAGTATCGCGACCGTATCGTCGGCACGCATTTCTGGAATCCACCATACCTCATTCCGCTGGTGGAGGTGATCAAAGGCGCGGAAACTTCGGATGAGACCGTGGAAATGACATTCAGCTTTTTGAAGGACATGGGCAAGCACCCGGTCAAGGTATGGCGCGACGTGCCCGGCTTTGTGGGCAACCGGTTGCAGCATTCGCTGTGGCGCGAGGCTCTGTCCATCGTGGAGCAGGGCATTGCTGACGCGGCCACCGTGGACGAGTGCGTCAAGTTCGGGTTCGGGCTCAGGCTGCCGGTGTTGGGCCCGCTGGAGAACGTGGACATGGTGGGCACGGATTTGACCCTCAATATTCACAGCTATATCCTGCGCCATCTGGAACGTTCACAGGAACCTTCGGCGTTGCTGGCTGAAAAGGTGCGGCATGGCGAACTCGGATTTAAGACCGGCAAGGGCTATCAGGACTGGACGCCTGAACAGATCAGGGCGTCCCGGGAGCGGCTGCAAGAATACCTGATCGCGGTAATCAAGAACAAGAATGACAGCTGAATGAACTTCTGAAGGCCGCGGTTCTGCCGGAATCAAGCCATACTTTCCGGACGCAACCCCGAGTGGAGTTTATGGGAAAACTAGGGGACGTCCGTGAAATATGGACATTTGAAGGAAAGAAGAAGCGTCGGTATCAACATTTTATCCCTTTGTGACAATCTTGACTTCTTACCAACCGAGGCCCCCTTGAAGCCGATGAACGAGAGCGGAAAAAATACGGGGAAAGCGATTTCTGTTTGAACGAAGTGAGTTTAATCGCGGCCGTATTTTTTCAATCGAGCGAATGAACCCGCAGGGCGGCTTCGTGGGGTGCATTTCTTTGCGCCACTTTCTTTCGTGCAAGCAAAGAAAGTGGCATAATATGTTAAAGGTGGGAGATATAGCGGGGATTTCAAGGACCGGGCCGAGACCGCTACCAAAGACCCGGCGTGCTATTTGACAGAAAAAGAACTTTTCTGATACACTGGTACACTGGAATATCCGTCAAGGCAGGGATGCTGTTATGAAATGGAGAATCAAACCCGCATTATTCTGGGTATTTGTTGCTGGTACTCTATGGTTGTCCGGCTGCACGTACCAGGACCCGCTGCTCACTACCCAGTGGGGACAAAGAGACGAATATGCTCTGTTTACCCCGATAAACCCGACAACCGGTGAGCATGAGCGCGCCGGCTGCTGGTCAACAGCCCTGGCCCAGATCCTCTATTATCACCGGCTGCTTCCAACAGGGACGGTCGAATACACTACAACGGGCAGCGAAATCGGAAACCATGTCTACACCATCGATGAAGACCTGAATTTTGTGTTTGACTGGCAGCTCTTTGTGGATTCGATAGGCTTGTTTACCCCACAGGAATCAGTAACGCAGGTGGCTCAATACGTTTATTACACTTCCATCGTGATTCAAAAAGATTTCGGGACAGGGACCTATCTGCTGAGTCATATCAGCCGCGCCGCAGCAATTGCCCAGTATTACGGCTGCGAAGCACATCTCTTTGACAGCACTATTTTAGGCACAGGGCTGATCAGGCAAATTATAATCGCCGAGCTGGATGCCCAGCGGCCGGTCATGATGCACCTGAGAGACTGCGAACATTCATCATACCACGCTGTCGTGGTAGACGGATACTCGCTGACTGGCGAGGACTTTATCATTCATATCAATATGGGCAGAGATGGGACGGACGACGGCTGGTACATGTTTGATGAACCTATCCTGAACTGGGATGACACCGGCTATCGCAAAATCATCACCATAAAACCTTAGGGTTCAAAAACAGGGGTGCCTAGCCTCCAAGTTCCCTTGGCTAAATGATAGTTTGTTCCAAGATTAAAAACATTACGCATTATTTTTATATGTACTTTCTTTGAGTGCACAAAGAAAGTACCAAAGAAATGCACCCCGAGAAACCGCCCTTCGGGTGCGCTCGGTAGCTTGGAAAAATCCTCTCGCAATAAACTCGCTCGGCTTCGCCTCACTCAGACATAAATTGCTCGTTTACGGATTTTCCCTGCACTCCCTCGCCGGCTTCAATGGGCCCCCAATGGTGAGGATAAAGGGACATGGGTAACACACTTTTTGGTATATGAAGACCTCAAGAGCAGTCAAGAGACCTTTAGAGTCCGATTGCATACTCCACTGCGGCTACGGCATGAATTGCCGTTGTATCAAAAAGGGGCAGGGAGCAATCCTTCTCATTGATCAGAAGCCCGATTTCGGTGCAGCCGAGAATAATGCCCTGGGCGCCCTCGCTCTCCAGTTCATCGATAATGGCTTGATAGCGTTTGCGCGAAGCCGGTTCAATCCGCCCAAGGCACAGCTCGTCGTATATGATTTGGTGCACATCCTGCCTTGAAATTTCATCGGGAATAATAACGTCCAGGCCGTATCTTTCGATCAGCCGGGTACGGTAAAAATCTTCTTCCATGGTGAACTTCGTTCCTAACAGACCGACTTTTTTCATTCCGGCGTGCACAATCTTCTGAGCGGCGGCATCGGCAATGTGCAGCAGGGGAATCGAGATGCTTTGTTCAACCGCATCGGCCATCTTGTGCATGGTATTGGTGCAGATGATGACAAAATCCGCCCCGCCCTTTTCCACATGCCGGGCGGCTTCAATCATCAGAGCGGTTGCTTGATCCCACTTGCCCGCATGCTGGAGAGCCTCAATTTCGGCGAAATCCACCGAGTACATGATGCTCTTGGCCGAATGCAACCCCCCGAGCCGCTCACGCACGGTTTCATTGATAAGGCGGTAATATTCAAGTGAAGATTCCCAGCTCATACCGCCGATCATGCCGATGATTTTCATTACATTAGCTCCTTTAAGACAAATTTTTTTGCCGATTTCGTGAGGATCATGTAGGTCGCTAAGCCCTTGGCGATCAGATTTCCCCGGTCGTTGCGGACCTCAACCTCGCCCAGGGCTGTCCTGGCACCCTTGTAAACGATACGGGCCTCTGCCACGATTTCGCCGGAGTCGAATGGTTTGAGGTAATTAAGTTTCATTTCAACCGTAGTCGTGGTTTCGTCGGGTTCCAACATGCCCATCAGGGCCATTGCAACCGCCGAATCCGCCGGGGAAAAAATTGCCCCTCCATGGGCAATGCCAAGGGGGTGAACCAGCTTCTTATCAAATGGCAGGCGAACCTGCGCCCAACCCTTTCTGGCATCGACAAGCTCCATTCCCAGTAACGACCAGAAAGGCGATTTCGTTTGCATGGTTTTCATCAAAGCATTCTTGAAATCGGGTGCGATTTCTTCATAGTCTGTCATGTGGTGTTTCCTCCTCTATTAAATATCCGCAGTATTTCAATACCTATAAACGAATTTTGGCTTTTATTATACGTTCATTGTTCATATATGCAAAAAAAATTACTTGCAAAACGGTGCCTTACGGCTTTTGACACACCAGTTGAGCCACAAAGCGCGGTGGATTATCGAGTTTGCCTTCAAAGCTGTGAATGATTTTCCACTGTCTGAACCACCCAAAAAGCTCGCCCGGTTTCAATAAAAAGTTTGGGTTCGAAGGCTTTCCGAAACTGGACTGGTGAACAGTAAATGTCTCATAGATCAGGAATCCGTGCTGCCGGATCGCCTTTTTGATACACCCAATCAAAGGCCGGTGAAGGTAGCTGAATACGACAATGCCCCTGTAAGCATCCACGGGAAGGGGATTCACACCTTCGAGTTCCAGATCCACCTGCCGGAGATCGACTGTCACATGCTTTTTTTGTGCCAGATGTCCGGCCTCCTGCAGGGCCTGAGCAGACCTGTCACACAAGACCACATCAAGGCCTTTCTGGGCCAGGAAAATGCCGTTGCGCCCGATTCCGCAGGCCAGGTCCAGCACGGGAACTTTCAAAGGAGATTCAAGAAAAAGATTCACATTCTCTTTGAGCAGCAAAGCCGGTTTTAGCTCTATATGCCTGTGTTTCATATTGCTTCCCGTTTTTTACTGACCGGCCGCATGCCGCTATGCGGAGTGATACACGGACCGCTTGCTTTGAAAGTAGAGCTCCAAACGACGAATAACAATCGAACAGATAAAGGTCAGCACAAAATACATGCCCGTGATGGTAATCCAGACTTCAAAGGTAAGATATGTGGCCGACATCAGCTCCATGCCCTGGAATGTCAAATCCTGAATGGATATGACCGAGACAATTGCGGAATCCTTGATGGTCGATATCAGCTGGCCGCCTAGGGCCGGCAGCGTTCTCCGAAATGCCTGCGGCAGAATGACGAAACGCATCTGCTGCCACCGGCTCAATCCGAGCGAGGCGGAAGATTCCCAGTGTCCCTTTTCAATTGATTGAATGCCGGCGCGCACGATTTCCGTAATATAGGCCCCTTCGTAGAGCACCAGGGTAATCAGGGCTGAGAGAAACACCGAAATCTGGCCTGGAGAGGCAAGGAAAAATCCAATAATTTTCTGAACATCGACTGAACAGGAGAACACAAATTCATCGATCCGGAGCGCAGCTGTAATCTGCTGGCCGATGAAAAAATAGAAAATAAATATGAGCACCAGCGGCGGGGTATTGCGGATAAGTTCCACATATGTGCGGGCCACAAGCCGTTTAAAAAGGCTCGAACTGACACTGAATAATCCCATGATGGTTCCTGCGATGACAGCCAGAATCGTGGCCCACACGCTGAGCCTGATTGTGGTGTAAAACCCCTGCATGAGGAGATTCGAAACCCAGGCCCCCCTGGAGCTGTCATAGCGGAAGAGATACTGGGGAATAACCGCCCAGTTCCATTTGTAGTAAATTCCTGTTGTTATTTTCTGGGCAAGATACAGCACGAATACAAGCAGCACACAGATTACCACCACGTCGAGGATTTTCGGGCGATATTTTTTCTTGCTTATAATATTTTTTTGATTTTCTAACACGGGAACAGACGTTCCTTTACGGATAAAATGCAGAGCGTATGCCGTTTCGAAACAAACAGCTTATTCAAACTATCTTGTCGAGGACGGGTGACAAACGTTTAGCATCACTACAGTATGAAAAAATATGTTTGCCATGCTGTCAGATACATCGAAAAACAAGTTACTTAATGAGATGTTCCCAGTCTTTTGTTGAGAACCAGTAGTGTTTACGCTTGGCCAGCCACCCTTCGGCGTCAACAACACGTATCCAGTTATCGAGATAGTTCAGGGAATCAAAATCGCCTTTGCGAATGGCAAAGCCGATGGGTTCTCTGGTAAAGTTATCTTTGAGCGGCAAAAAGGTTTTTTCAGAATATTTGAGCGCCTGATACGCAGGCAGCGGGGCAGAAGCCACCAGCGCATGCACCCTTCCCAGCAAGAGCTCCTGGACCGCATGCGATTCGTCGTCAAAGAGCCGCTTTTCAGCTTTGGGCATGAATGTTTCGGCTGCCGCCGCCGCGGTGGTTCCCATCCTGGCGGCAATAACAACACCGGGTTTATTGAAAGCATCGAGTGAGTCGAAACCGGCGGCAAGTTCCTTGTTGGCCAGGATGGACATGCCGGTGTAATCGTAGGGGATCGAAAAGTTCACCTTCAGATTGCGGTCAGGCCGAATTCCCATTCCTCCGATAATGATGTCGAACTTGCCCGTGAGCAGCGCCGGAATGATCCCTGACCATTTGGTGGGTATAAACTCGACGTCCACACCCATATCTTTGGCCAGACGGCGGGCAACATCGATCTCAAACCCGACAAAATTGCCCTCTTTATCTTTCATGGCCCAGGGCACAAACGTTGACATCCCGACCCTTAAGACTTCGCGTTTCTGAACCTGCTCCACCATGCTATCCGTCTTTGCCGAGAGATCTCCGGGACATCCGAAAACCAAAACCAGACCAAGCAGTATCAACAAAACAATTGGAAAATACCTGCCCTTGCCATACATAACCGACCTCCTAGGATAATTGATACACACTTTCGTGAAAAGCAACATGCTGTTTTTTATAATATAAAGCCTTTGCACGCACGAATCAATGGCTGAGCTTCATGCGCGATTCCATCATACCGACAACGAATGAAAGACTTATTGTGATAACCAGGTATATGGCAGCCACCGTGAACCAGATTTCAAAGGCCAGGAATGTCTCGGAAACTATTTTCTGGCCTTGCATGGTCAAATCATAAATGGCGATAGTGCTCACCAGCGAAGAATCCTTGATCAGGGAGATTGCCTGGCTGGTAAGCGGCGGAAGGACACGTCTGAATGCCTGGGGCAGAATAACATGGCGGTAAACCTCAAAGGCGCTCAAGCCGGAACTGTAGGCAGCCTCCCATTGGCCCCTTTCGATCGAAACGATCCCGGAACGCATGATTTCTGCCGCATATGAACCTTCAAAAAGACTCAAGGCCAGAACAGCCGAGGCAAAGGGGCTTATACCCAGAATCGGAGACAGCACAAAATACATGAAGAATATTTGAACCAGCAACGGGGTATTTCTGATAAGTTCAACATATCCCCTCCCTAGCGCCCTGGCTACAATCGAGCTGGAAAGCCTGAAGACCGCGGTAACCAGCCCGAAAATGAAGGCCAGGATCAGGCTTACCCCGGCTATGCGAAACGTGATCAGCAGCCCCTGGAGCAGTGGACCGGCAAGGCAGCGACCATTTTCTATCACGTAAAGATAACGCGGCACCCGATACCACTGCCAATTGTACCCCAAACGCTGGGTTCCCACGCTTATCCCTGCAATAATGATTGTCAGAAACGCTGCATACTTGGCCAGATCTATCAGGCAATGACGATCGATGCCTGCCCTGGTTTTTTCAACGATTTTAATCAAAGATTTCTGCATATCCTCAAGTGGCCGATCTTACTTGATATTCATTTTACTTCAACACATGCCGTAAATACTACATTGCAACAAGTACGGCAATGCAGGTAATTAAATTACGATAACACGGCCAGGGCCTGGGTTGAGACCCTGCATGCAAAATAGGTATCAACAACATTAAACATGGTGTTGAAAAAAACCCGGCGCTTGCAGGTAGGGCGAACTTTTTTGATCAAACCCGGGACAGGATCAATGGTCAGCCTGATATTTTCCGGCATGTCCGGCACTCAAATCTAGGTATGCCTATTTTACAAAAGAAATGATACCCTGACGTCGGAATACACCAATGGAATGGCTCTTAAGGCTTTGCGCCCAACTGTTTGATCGCTCCCTGCAGCTCCTTGCGATTCGCATCGGACAGATCGATGAATTCAATCCCGATTTCAAATAAATTATTTTCATCGACATGTCGATACCACGCGATTCGGAAGCTTGATTCAAATGCAATTTCCGGCAGATCAATCCTGAGCAGCAACTCCGGCTTCAGATCTCCAATAATCAGATGTTGATCCTGCATTGTAATTTTCTTGGATTGAAGAAGAGCACCGCCTATGGAAATGTTGTCAACGGTTACAACCAACTGATCGCTGAATTCAGGGAACTGGGCAATCAGTTTCGCATCCCAGGAAACTTCGTAGCGTTTGTTTTGCCTGCGCTCTAAAAACATTTCTTAAACCCCGCACATTTTCAAAGCATAGATCAACATTCCATACATTTCATTGTCCCGGATCATCATATCTTGCACTTCGTTTTTCCTAATCTCAGCTATTTTAGTGCTCTTGTCAACAATTGTCGTTAAGGCCCTTGTCAAATCACGAGATATCATCCGCCGTTTTCGCCGGATATCTTTCAGCGCGAAATGCCGTAAATCCAATGGTTTGCAAAATCATCTCGCAGCCCCGGCAATCTTGCGCTAATATTCACTCGGTCAGCTGCAAAGAGTCCTGGACGCCAAGTGTTTCATAGATTTGCAGTGAAGCGCGGGCATTATTGAGTGTGTAGAAATGAATTCCGCGCACCTTGTTGTCAATCAGGTCGCGCACCTGTTCAGTGGCCCAGTGAACGCCCACTTTTTCAACATATTCGTCGTTTGCGGCTCGATTTACAGCCTTCAACAGACGTGCTGGTATACGAGCACCGGCAGCGAGTTCTGCCATCCGGGACATCCCTCTGCGGGTTACCACCGGCATGATCCCGGCAATAATGGGAACGTGGATGCCTGCCAGTTCACAGCGCTCACAGAAGTCATAGAAATCACGGTTATCGAAAAAGAGCTGGGTGATAATATAGTCTGCACCGGCATCGACTTTAGCCTTGAGATACTCGATTTCCGCTATTCTGTTGGGAGTATCCGGATGCCCCTCGGGGAAGCCAGCTACACCAACACACATATTAGGATAATGCTTTTTGATAAATGCCACCAGTTCAGTGGCGTAGGCAAACCCATCTTTTGCTTTGATCCAGCGATCCTGTCCGATAGGAGGATCGCCCCGCAATGCAAGTATGTTTTCGATGCCGCTGGTATCGTATCGCTCTAAAATTGTCTTAATTTCCTGACACGTCGATTCCACGCATGTCAGGTGTGAAACAACGGTGAGATCCGTTTCTTTTTTGATCCGCAATACGAGTTCATGAGTGCGTTCACGAGTGGAACCTCCTGCGCCATAGGTTACGCTCACCCAGGATGGTTTCAGCGGCATAAGGCTTGAAACCGTCTGAAAAAGACCTTCCCAGGCATTCTCTGATTTCGGAGGAAAAAATTCAAAGCTGAACGATATTTTGGTTGCCGAATGAATATCTCTTATAAACATCTTTTTTCTTTATATGAATTAAATAAAATAAAAGTAACCTTCTTATTGCTAAAACCCGTGATAAATGCAAGGAATTTCTTGTTCACCAAGGTCTCAGTCCCCCTTATTCGTATCATAGTTATATATTCCTCGCCCGTCGATTTCTGAAGCGATAGAAGTTATGCAAATTTATCCTCTCCGATTTTTTATTATCTGTATCGGCAACATCAAAAATGTTTTGATCCTTTTCCATGCCTGATATTCCGCCATTCCCCAAGTATATGATTGTCCTCTATGGAGCATGGAGCACACAAACTCAGTTGGCGCCTACGGTTCTTCCCCTGGCCCACTTGCGCAATGCCTCGATATGTTCTGCGCGTGTTCGGGACAAGGGATAGGTCCTGCGGGCTTCTGCCAGGAGCAACTCCGTATTCAATGGGGTTGTATATTGTTACTCAAGAGCTAATAGCATTCATATGCTGGAAAACCTTGTAGAGGCCCTGGGTTCCCAGATCATCATATCCCAAGGCGCTGGCTGCAAGGTAGAATTGATGCGCCATAGACAAACCCGGCAGGGCCAGCTTCATGTGTTTGGCTTCTTCCAGGGCAATCCCCATATCTTTGATAAAATGTTTGATAAAAAACCCGGGATCAAAATTACCCTGAACGATTCGCCGTCCCAGATTGTTGATGGACCATGAGCTTGCCGCTCCCTTGCCGATAACATCTATGACCTGATCGAGATCCAGCCCTGCCTTGTAGGCATAGAGCAGAGATTCCACCACCCCGATCATGGTCGAAGCAATCAGGATTTGGTTGCTCATCTTGGTATGCTGGCCTGATCCGGCCTCTCCCATATAGGCGATATTTTCCCCCATGAGCCTGAAAAGCGGCAAAACCCGATCATAGCTTTTTTTGTCTCCGCCGACCATGATAGCCAGGGTGCCTTGCCTGGCACCGATATCACCTCCCGAAACAGGCGCATCAAGGGCACTGATTCCCCCGGCTTTGGCTTGAGCGTAAATCATCCTGGCCAGAGTGGGCTGAGAGGTGGTCATATCTACGATAACCGTTCCTTCGCGCGCATGCGCAAGGATGCCGGCTTCACCCAGGATAATATTTTCGACGTCTTCGGGAAAACCCACGATAGAAAAAACAATGTCGCTCTTGCGGGCCACTTCCTGCGGAGAATCACACCAGCAGGCCCCGTTGTCGCAAAGATCGGCGGTTTTGAGCCTGGTCCGGTTATACACATGAACATTATAGCCTGCTTCAAGCACGTGCGCGCACATTGCACTGCCCATTACCCCGGTACCTATCCAGCCCACGTTTTCTTTTTTCACTTCATCTCTCCTTCAATCAATTCATCCACAACGATATCGTGGTCTTTTTGCGTTGCTCCATCCATTCAGAGGCTTTTTACATTTCGTAGATACACAACAATTCCTTGGCGGCAATCCTGGTTTCATTGGGGTAGCCGAAGGCATTGTTGATATAGAGTATGTCGTCTTTTGTGACACGCATATTCACGTGGCTGTGTCCATAGACATGAATATTTGAGCCCAGCTGGCGTATCTGCTGATCCAGGAGGGTGGTCCCGAGAACCGGATAGACGATTCTCTTACTCCGTGGAATGATCTCGGGCATAAGGTCTATACGAGGCAGAAAATGGGAAAATGAAATGATTGTTTGGTTTTTGATATGCAAAACATCCGTGTTCATTGAAATAAAATACTCTGTGATATCCTCTTGTGTTAAGTTCTCAGGCCAGCGGCAGGCCGAATAATCAGCCCAGAGGTGCCGGATCTCCTCGCCGGGTTGGCCGAATGAATAGTCGTACCATCCGTACAGAGGAATTATGGACAGGCTTCCATAATCAATCGGCCCGGTGATAATCCCACAATCCCTGGCAATATCATTGATCAGGTTGAACCTTTCGAGCGAATTCTTACCATTATTGCGATTCACCCACAGATCATGGTTGCCGGGAATGTAAAGAACCATTAAAAACCGTTTTTGCAAAGCGTCAAAGGCTTCGATCAACAGGTCGGGAATATCGGTTACATCGCCTGCCAGAATCAGGATATCATCCCGGTAATCATATTGCGACAGATTAAGCAGCCAGGCCCGATTCTCTTTGAAATCCACATGAATGTCTGAAATTGCAAATATTCTCATCTTTTTAATTCTAAATAGCCTCTATACCCCTAATAATTGCAGCTGCAACCACTCAATCAGGCCCTCGCTGCGTCGCGAGGATTCATCTTTTTACCGGCCTTCCAATTGCTGGCAGACCGGGCAAATATGGGTGCTGCGCTGGCCGACAACCATTCGCTCAATCAGTGTCCGGCAGCGGGGGCATGGCTCTCCGGTACGGCGAAAGACTCTCAGTTCGTCTAAGTTGCGACCTTTTCTCCTGGCCACCGAGTAAAAATTGGTTTCCCCATCTCCCAGGGTGGTGCCGAGATTCTTGAGTCCCCGTCTAAGCACCAGGCAAATTGCCCGATGCAGGCTCCGGATCTCCCTGTCTGTCAGTGAACAAGATGTACGGCAGGGGTGAATCCGGGCCTCCCACAGGGCTTCGTCCACATAGATATTGCCCAGGCCGGCAATAAAGGCCTGATCCAGCAGCAGAGGTTTCAGCATGCGCTTGTGAGCGAGCAGACGTTTTTTTAATATTTCCTGTGTAAATTTCTCATCAAGCGGCTCAGGGCCAAGCTTATCCAGAATGCGTCCGGGATCTTTCAGCAAATGAATCCGCCCGAACTTGCGGGTATCGTGAAAGCGCAGATGCAGATTTTTCCCGAAATGCAGAATTACATGCTCATGTTTTGTACAATCTGCGCACGCATCGACGATATTGAGCCTGCCGGACATACGCAGGTGGATCAGCATTGTCAGGCCTGATGCAAAACTGAATATGATGAATTTACCGCGGCGAGAGATATCTGCAACCTTCTGCCCGATAATCTGAGAGCAGAATTCATCAACCGATGGTTCTGCTATGGTGCGCGACCAGCAAACTCTTGCTCCACTGATAGTTGCTCCGAGAAGGCCGGCGGTTTTCAGGTCATTCACAATGGTCTGTACTTCGGGTAATTCCGGCATGCTTACCCTGTCTCCTGTTCACTCTCAGATTACTTTGAGCTGTGTCTATCGCAGACCGAAAAAGCTTGCAAGAAAATACGGACTAACTATCAGAAAACACCTTCTAGGGTCGCAGAATCACCACGTGGCTTACCCCCCAGATACTGCGGTCGATGAAATAATCATCCAGGCAGGCCATCAGCATATCTCCGGGTGGCTGCTTGTTATCCATCTCGGTCAAAAACAGCATGGAGCATCCATCTTGGGTAGTAAAAATTTCGCGACCTGAAAACAGGCAACGGTATCCGTCGCACGATACAAACAGGAAATAATCATCCGCGGAGCAGAAGGGAAAGTTTTTTTTCAGAAAATCGCGCAGCCTGTAGCCCCGGGCACTCACCATACCCTTGTATCCTTGTCCGTGCCCAACCCTAATCCATCTGTCAACACTGATTGTGTCGAGACCCTGGAAATCCGTTGGCAGTTCCCGCCGGTCTACAATTCCGGTTATTCCGGCGGAACTGCAGTCCAGACCCTTGTTTCTGACCGGCAGCAGATCGTCGGGCGCATCCAGAACCGAAAGTTTCATGGAGATAACATCATCAAGATAACGCGATGTATCTGGTTCTTTGGGAGCAATCAGCCTGAAGCCCGTCAATGGCCCACTGCGAATATTATATCGGTAGCTTTCGGGATCGCTGGTCGGCAGTAGCTCTTTGCGGTCGAATGCCAGCGTAACCGGGGAACTGTCATCAACCATGATCAACTCTCCGTAGCTGAAGTGGACTTTTTCGCCCGAGCGCGAAGTGAATGTTACCAGCATGTCTGTGGGCATCTTCAGGGCGGCATCCTCGGGATAGGCTGGCGCAACTCCTTCCAGGATATTATAAACCGGAATCCCGATATACATGTAGGTGCCCTCAAAATCCCCTTCGGGATTGAACTCTTTGGTACGGATGCGGGTCGTGGCAAACGCCCTGAGGGCCGATGTCGAGAAATGGTAAATTTTTTTTACCCGGCCGTCCACACGCAGAGCGTATCCCTTTGGAACGCTTTGAGCCACCGCTAGAGGCGTTGCGCCGGTAACAGTAACCGCATTATAATAGTCATGGTGAGCGGTTCTGTAGGTGATGAACACCGCAACGGCCAGAGCCAGGATATAAATCAATACATATTTCAGCTTCATGATGTTCCTCATATTGTGCTTGTTTTAACATAGCATACTAAAACGAGAACATTTGAGAAATCAACCGGTTTTCCTACCGGGATTGGCTTGCATGCCCAGTCAATGCATCCATGACATCCTGTATCAGAACAGATATGCTGCCCTGGCTAAAAATTCAGCAGCAGCTTTACCCCGAAGATCACCCCCAAGGCAATAAAAAGCTTCCTGACAAAAACCGAACCTTTGGCACTTCCAATGCGAGAACCCCAGTATCCTCCCAAGCCGGCCCCGAGCGAGGCGGTTACCACGAGCTTCAGCTCAAAATGGCCGCTGCGAACGAGCACCCCGGCCGCGAACAAGCTCCAGATAAAGGCCATGGCATAATAATACCCCAAGGCAATTACTAGGGAAAATTTATTGAGTTTTGTCAGTGCGATCGAGGCGAAAATCCCGTTGCCGGCGCCGAAAAAGGCCTCGTAAAATCCGAGAGGCAAGCCCAGCAGGCTTGCGGCCATGTTCGTCTCTCGTGTTTTCGTCTGTTGCAACCCGAACTCTTTGTCAAAACACAAAAACACAACCACTACCAGAATGATGGCCCCGATAATGCGCCTGAGAATGAATTCGTCGACGGAGATGACCACATAGGCGGCACTGATTGCACCTAAAATTCCCAGGGCGCTCATCAGGAGCATAAACGGCCACTGAATGTGCTGCCGCCGCAGGTAATTCCGGGCCGCAAAAACAGTCCACACGCAGGCGTTGATCTTGTCACACACCAAGGCTGCTGGCAGGGAAAACCCCAGGAATAACCACGATGGCAGAGTAATCAGCCCTGAACCGCAACCGCTCATGGAACTGACAAACGCGGCCGTAAATCCAATCAAAAAGATCAGCACTAACATGTGGTCCGAATCATCCTGGAAAATAAAGACTCTGCAATGGCTTCAGGCGGTCGATTTCTGCAATAACCGGACCCTGCCTCAATCCAGACTATGAGGCATTTCGCGCAGGTGCCGGGTGGTTCGGTTCTTGGTAGTGAAATCCGCAAAACAGCGTGTGACGGCGTCAACGGAAAGATTCAACTCCGCTGCCGTTTCATCGCCCCCGATATCATGCTCCCAGGCAAATAGAAGCAGATCGAGCTTTTCGAACGGGATGCGAAAAAAAAACTCCTGGTCGCTGACAGGCAGGCTGAATGTATCGGGGCTGGGAATGCGGTCAAGAATTTCGGGAATGACATCCAGATACCGGCCGATCTGATAAACCTGGACTTTATACAGATGCGCTAGGGCCTCGATATCGGTCCCTCCGTCTCCATATTTACAGAAATCTCCGAGAATCATCTCCGTACGGTTGGTTGTTCCGGCCACCACGAAATTGCAGCGTTCGGCCTCGGCGTACAGGTGAAGCATGCGGGAGCGGATCTTTATATCGGCAAAGGCGGTCAGGGTTCTAAACGCAGCCATGCTCATGCGTTTTTTCAATACCTTGCCATCGGGAAACTGAACCGTGAGGGAATAGACGCTGTATGCATCGCGATCCAGAAGATCGGCCGGCAGTACGATATTATACTTGCACTCAGGGGTGTAGCCAGGGACAATCTCTTTGATAAATTTGTCCCTCTTGGCATAGGGAAAAACGCTGTCCACTGTCGTGGTGATATCGATCGTGCGATATTCGATCCCCAGCGACTCGGCATGACGGGCGGCATACTGCTGGCTTAGAGGGCTTGATTCCTTCTCAGGCAGAATCAGGCCCAGTACGTTATCTTTTCCCAAAGCCTGCACTGCTATGGCGGCCATAACCGCAGAATCCACCCCTCCGCTTATTCCGACAATGATCCCATTCCTGCGAAACACGCTATGTACCTCGTCGGCAACGAAATCGACAACGCTGCCGGTCTCTTGAGCAGGATCGATTTGTAAAACGTTTTCGTGAAAGCTCATCTTAGATTACCTCTCTAATTTCATTATATTTTCAGGAAATCCGCGTTGTTAAACTCCTGTTCCTAATGAAAAGATATCAGGAACTTGGGTTAGTATCCGTTATCAATATCTTAGCGCTTTTTTCAGCGGGTAATGCATCATTTTCTCTTCACAACAAAACTGTTCCAGGGCTTGCACGACTTCCGTGCGAACCGGCTCATCAACTTTTTCCAGGTAAGTCTCAAGGGCAAACTTGGCTGTTTTGCCCCCGCTCCGGCACGTTACACCATACCGGGGTGTATGCTTCAACCATATGCAGGATTTACTTTGCTAGTGTTAATATGTCCAGCCGAGAAAACCGAAGGCAATCACATTCATTACGATTGCAATGCCATAAATGGTAGAGACAGTAATAATCTTGCTTTTGTGAGTCTTCATCCCGATTACGAACAGGGCTGCCACGTAGAAAGGTAAATATCCGATAAAGAAGACCAGCCAAACGCCCTTGGATGAGAGAAACCACCAGGAATACTCCCAAACAAGGTGTCCGCCATAATTCAACAGGCATTCAACAAACACGCAGAAAATCGAGTACCCGATGGCCCAGAACCACCAGTTTGGAATGCCAAGGATCTTGACTTTTCTGTCGTCCTCCAGGGTATTGTAATAAATAATCCCGGCAATTGCGAACATGAACATTATTTCGATGTTCCAGCCTGCCATGGTGCGCAATGCGGTTTCACCCGGAGTGGTCCAGACCGCGGAATGCTTGGTGAAATGCAGGACCCAGCCGTTCCAGGTTTCGTTAATAAAGTCCATTCCAAAGACAGTCAGCCCGGCATAAATGGCATTCCAGTTGCCACTGGCCTTGGCCTTCTTCATTTCAAAGGTATAGATATAGAAAACGATAGCAAGCAGGGGAATCACATACCATTTAATGGTCGTCCAATCACGCAAACCATTGAGTGCAAGCTCGGTAGCCTGGGTATACATAAAAAACCTCCTCCCTTTGTGTAATATTGTATTCTATAATGCCTGTGTATCACAGGTGTCATCCAAACTATATTGCTTCCTGGATATGCGCGCCGTCCCCGGATCGGGCGGCCATTTCGAGCAGTTCACCGGTTCCACAGCCGATATCGAGCATGCTCATGCCCGGCCTGACATACTTCTTTACGATCTCATCCCTGATGCTTCTGGCATGCGATCCGATATGGGCATCATAGCGCTCGGGACGCATCTCGAGGATCTTCATAAAAATGTATGAAATCATGCCTGTTTCTTATCCGGTTTCAGCTCTTAGCTGATCTTCAGTTCTCCGGTTTTCCACAACGCGATCGAACTGTAGGACCGGGCCCAGAAATTGGCCTTCTCCTCCGATGGATATTTGTAAAAATCCTGGGTCCAGCCGTACGATGGGTTCTGATACAGATCGCGCAGGATGTTTGCGATATGTTTTGGTTTCCAGCCACCATGGATCAGGAAATCGTAGACAAACCCGATGAGTTTATCGGGCTGCAGGGCAGCCGGGTTTGGAAATGCCAGGATATTTCTGCTCCAATCAGGGATGTTTGCTTCGCGCCGGGCAGCCTCCAGGGCAACTCCCCTGGCATACTCATCCTGGCTTTCAAATTCCTGATGAAAGGCATACAGATCGGATGCCATGTATTCATCCAGAAGCCCAAGAAGAGAATCGTTAGCACAGGGAATATCGCCGGAAAAGCGCTCGGCGTGGCGCAGGGCTTTCTCCAGGTCCCACATGCACTCGATAAGGTAGTCCAGGTCAGACTCCCGGTCCAGGTGCGTGCCGTCAAAAACCGTTCCGATCACATCTACCAGTGGGCCAGGTTCATGCTGAGCGTATTTTTCGATATTTTTTTTGTGCAGGCTGAAGGGACTGCGGATCGAACGCATAAAGGGCGAGCCTTCATTCCAGGTGTTGTCAAAGTTGATACAGTGCTCAACGCTGTCGGAAATGGTGACCGGATATAGTCCCCTGGCTTCGTTATCGGCGAAGGCTTGCATGGTGAGTATGGCGATATATTCAGCGAGTTTTCCCAGAGCACTGAACACGAGGGCTGCATCGAGCGAAATGCCTTTTATTCGCCGTATATCTCCCGGGTCGATGTAATTACAGGCATTAATCAGGTCATCCTCGAGGTATCCGATTTTCTTCAGCGCCTTTGCGGCAGGGCTCTCCAACAGGGCATGGAACAGGATATGTCCTCCTGATGGCGTGAAATCCAGGAGATAGGGCATCCCTTTAGAGATCAGTACCTGTTCGATAAAGCGGGTGACCGGTATGATCTGCTTGAAGTAATGACTCTGGGACTTAAGATCCGAGTACAGCCGGAAGTTGTCTTTTCCGAGAAAAATCTCGAAATCGAGCGGCATCAACACCGAGAGGGAGTCTCTACCGATAAGCGGAATATGAATCTGCAAACCCCTGCCAAGGGTTAATTCGGCAAGTTTTTCAACGGGAGCGGCAAGGGCCGGAAAGGCAGCGTCGTATCCCTCGGCCACCAGTTCGTTTCCAGTCGCCACTACATAATGGCTGTAGCGAAAGCAGCGCTCGATTTTACCGAGCACGCATGAATAATATTCCTGCGCATTCATGACTCGATTTTCTGGCATGGCGTCATGTTGCCGTACAAACGGCAGGTATTAGTAAAAATTGCATCCAAGACCTCTTGGGTCGATATGTTTTTTATATCGGCGATAGCCGAGATCACCTTTGTGACGTTGGCCGGTTCATTTCGCTTTTGAGGGTCAGGGCCTAAAACCGGGCTGTCGGTTTCAGCTATCAGGCTTGCAAGAGGCAGTTGCTTAAGCAGTTTCTGTTTCTGGCGCGAACGCACAACTGATGGGGGAATTGAAAACAGGAAACCTGCTTCAACTGCAGGTAGAGCAGTCGAGACCCTGGCGTCAAATGCATGCATCTGCACCTTTTTAGCGCCTCTTTTCAAAAGCAGATCCACCGCATGGCGCCCGGCAGAGCGGGAGTGGACATTGAGCGGGAGATTCAGCTCTTTGGCCAGATCAATGAAAAAACTGAAAATCTCCTTCTGGATTTCCTGTTGATGCGCATCTTTGACAATCCAATGATCGAGACCTACCTCGCCGATGGCATATATGCGACTCCGCATCTCGCGGATAAAAACGGCTATCTCCTCGGCCTGGTCATAATCCAGAAAAGTCGGGTAGAGCCCTGCCGCCGGCTTCAGCATGGGGAAGAGCGATGCCAGTTCAAGGTTTTTGCGCGCATCATCCAAATTCTCACTGCAGGCGATGATTGAGGAAACTCCGGATGCCTGCGCCCGATCCAATACCTCGGCCCGATCAATATCAAACGCCGCATCACACAGGTGGGCGTGGGTATCTACAATGGAAATGCTACCATCTCTCATGGATTCTTATGTCCTGTGTCCCCGGGCTCTTTTGCTTGTTCCCACAGCGATCTTGAAAAGACAATATTGCTCTTATACTTATGGTCACGCTCCGGCAACCGCAGTTCCGGCCAAAAGATATTCATTGCTGGCCAAAGCGGCCTTTGCGCCTGCACCTGCTGCCACAACGATTTGCTTTTGGGTCTCATCGGTTACATCGCCGGCAGCAAAAAATCCGGGTATGGTCGTTGACTGGTCAGGCTTCACCGGGATTTCCCCCCGCTCGTTGAGCTCCACTAATCCTTCGACCGGCTTAGTATTGGGAATAAGGCCGATCTCGAGAAACGCACCTTCGACTGCCAGATCCTTACGCTCGGTTCCGTCGATCGATTCAAGCCTTACCCCGCTCAAATGGTCATCTCCTAAAAACTCTTTGAGAGTCGTTGCTGGATGTAATTTGACATGCTTGGCCTTTGATACTTCTTTTAGCAAGACCGGATCAGCCTGGAAGTCGTCCAGGATATTGATGATATGTATTTCCCGGGCATATGAAAGCAGATCGCGGGCAGCCGTAAAGGCGGAATTGCCGCCACCAATCACCGCCACCCGTTTGTCGCGAAATAAAGGTGCATCGCAGGTGGCACAAAAGGCAATTCCTTGGCCGATGAAACGGTTCTCTCCGGCAACACCCAGACGGCGGTACTCTTTGCCGGCACAATAGATGACACTGCGGGCCTTATAGAGTACGCCCTCTGTTGTCGAGACCACAAATCTATTGTCTTTCTTCTCAATTTTCTGAACTATTACTTCGAGCTGCTCGGCCACAGGATAGTGCTCGGCATGATCACGGAACTGATAGGCCAGTTCCTGGCCACTGATGCTGGGAATACCAAGCCAGTTCTCAATGCTGGCGGTATTGGTGATCTGCCCGCCTATCTGATCACCTAGTAGAGCAACCTCAAGGTTCTTGCGGCTGGCATAAATCGTGGCTGACATCGCGGCCGGGCCCGCTCCGACAATAATCACATCATATTCCTGATCAGGGCTGGCTTTTGTTGCAACGCGCTCCCCGCTGGCCTCGCGCATCTGGGCATCAATTCTATCATACTCATTGGGCTTGACGATTTTCAAAAGCTCCATAATGGCCTCGAATGGAGGCAGGGCTCCCTCAAATGCTGGCTGCTCATTGATCACCGTGCGGGGTACACCATTGACACTATAGCGCTGTACCAGTTGGGGAAATTCCGAGGACTCCACCATATCGGCATTAATATTGTTATTTATCAAGGCCATCTGCTGGGCAAGGTGAACCATCTTCGGGCAGTAAGGGCAGGTAAGGGTAACCATGATTTCCAGATGAACCGGCATGTCAATCAATTGAATAAGCGATTCCAGCTCAGGTTCCAGCCCGGATTTTCCTTTTGAAACCATCGTAATGGCTTCCATCAGCGAACTGAATTCATACCCCCCGGTAATACCGTAAAATCGAATGCCGTAATCTTTTTCACCGATAACAACAGTCGCAGGAACTTTTGAAATGCCATACGTCCTCGCCTTTTCAGCGTCAGATACCAGATCGTAGATTTCGAGGCTCAGTTTGTCGGACATACCGGCCAGCTCTGTCATGAGCTGCTGCTGGTCCCGGCAGGCACCACAGGCAAACTCCTGGGTGAAATACTCAATTTTTACATGTCCGGACAGATCCGCCAGAATCGATTTTATCTCGCCTGTAACCTTGTCATCAAACAACTGCGCCATGTCACACCTCCTTGCAATTTAACCAGTTAAATCCTATTTTAATTTAATATCTGCTCTGAAATTTATTGCCGCAGGCCCATAATAAAATAATCAGCCCTCTGTTAAAGATAGTGTCATGACTCGTATTATCAAAAATAAACTTCTCTTTGCTTATTTCAACCGCCGCCTGACTATTCACCTGTATTTCGAGGGCCAGGTCGTTTCCGTATCTTTTGGTGATAGGGAATCCCTCTCATCTATCAGATCGCCCCAGATATTCGTGTAATCGATATTCTCGAGGGATTCAACCAGCCTGCTGGAAAAGTCTCTGGTTTGAAAAATGTTATCCATGGCTCCCAGAGCCTGCCTGAATGTTGCGCGAATATTCCGGTCTGCAAGCTTGCAGCGGTATTCCAGTCTCGGCAGACCCATTTGCTTGTGAATTGCATGAATACGGGGCTGATCGAGGTAGACAAGGGGACGTATAATTACCATGGAATTGTCGCTATACTCAACCCGAGGTGAAAAGCTTCCCAGTTTTCGGTGTAGTACGATATTCATAAAAAAGGTTTCCGCCACATCGCCAGCGTGGTGCCCATAGGCCACATTTTGAATACCTTGCCTCTCAATCAATGATGACAAGGCTCCGCGCTTCAGGCGAGAGCACATATAACAGGTATTGACGGGTTTGCCACTGCTTGTCGGCCTGAGTGTCTCCTCAAAATATTCAATCCCGAGCGAATCACAAAACTGAGCAAGAACCATCGTGTCATATGCCTCGGTCTTGATGTGAACCGCTGAGAGATCAAAACTCAAATGAGAAAACTCTTTAAGATAATAGAGGATTCCCAGCAGGGTCGTGCTGTCTCTACCTCCGGACAAGGCCACGCAGACACGCTCCCCGCTCTCTATCAGGGCATATTTCTGAATCGCATGCAGCACATCACTAACGAACCATTTGCCATAGTTCTTGTTGAATTCTATGCGATTCTCAAAAGGGCACATTGCTCCCAAAAGGGTGTCCTTTCCATGATATTACGGGGTTTTAAACCGGATCACTACAGGTCGTAGAGGGTTTCATCCTCTCTTGGCTTCGGCTTTGTCGCAGCCTTTTTCCCTTTGGATTCCAGTATAAACGGGTCTTCTTCCGAGAGCAAATCTCCCATCTCGGCTTCGATTGTGTCGGGGTCTTCTCCTCGCTCCATGCGGCTGATGGCTTCCTCCATGCTGTCTCCCATTTTCAAGCCGGTGGCATCAGAAAGCTTTTTCATCAACCTGGCTGCCTGGCGCGGATCGTTTTCATCTATTCCGTCAGCCTCGCTGGCCAGCATGGCCATGGCCTTTTCCATCCGGGCTTCATCAATCGGGGGCATATCCGTGTCCATGCCGCCTTCATCTTTGCGGCTGGAAATGGCCGCGAAGATCGATACCTTGCGTTTCAATTTTACATCTTTACACTTGGGACAATCCGGAATTTTGTCGGTATTAACCGTGCGTGAAAAAAAATTATAGATCGTGTTGCATTTTGCGCAGTAAAATTCGTAAATTGGCATTTTCGCCCCCTCTCAAGCACGATATTTCATAAAGCGCAATCCTTGTCTAGAAGTATCCTGATCCGGCTTTGAAACTGCAGCAAATAATTCAGGCATTTATTGAATTGTCGCTATGTTTTCATTTCTGTTTTTCTGGTTTTTTCTTTCCCGGCCGGGTTTTGCCGTGTGAACCGCGGAAGATTTTCCCCCTCTTGGTGCGCTTATCACCTTTCCCCATTACGCTCCTCCCCGTAATTAAAGATATTTACAAACAAAATATTTGAAAATATTGCAAGTGTAAAATAGTGCTTATCAAAAACCAGAGTTTTAATCTCTGCATGGAAACCATCCGCCCCATGTTGACTGAGAAGTTGCCAGATCTTCGTCCGGGGTGTCAAGAAAGCATTTCCCGTTATCAAGACCGGGAAAAAAGCATCGAGGCATAGGTTACGGCACTCTGTGTGGCTTGTTCATCGTAGGTTTCGTGGGCAAAAAGATCAGCAGTGCAGCCCTTTAAAAGCGATGAAAAAATAAGCATGGCCGGCAGTCCGCATACATTATATTGATCCTGGTTTTCCAGGGCATTGGCAAAAAGGCCGGCCGGGTCGCATCTTTCAAGAAAGCCGATGATGTTACGGTCATTTGCCAGGGCCCGGGACAGCATCGCGCCGGCAGGCATGGAATGCCCGAATTTAAGCCCGATGTGCGAAAAATCAACCCCTGCAACCAGCAGCACATCTCCACCAGCGGTATCGATAAGACCCCCAAGTGCGCCAAGCATTCCCCTGATCCGGCTATCTGCGAAAGGATCTGTTTTCAGAAAAAGAAATTCATGAATTCCCCCGCAGAGGATGGGGACAATTTTGATTGAATCTCCCAGAAAATAGTGCAGAAAGATTGTTTGAAACTCGATAGAATGCTCCATCTTATGATCAAAGTCGCTCGAAGCAAATGTTCCTTCCGGAACATGCTCTTTCAGTTCTGCAACAAAATCTCTGTCTGTATTCAATTTGCCCAGCGGTGTAGTGTAATTCTTTGCGGATATAGAGAATAAGCCTTCAGCTCCCTGGTGATTAATCCCGAATATAATGGCGTGGGAATAGTGTTTTCCCTTCAGGCGGCGATAAAGGTCGACATACACCCAAGAGGCAACCTGGACATCGATATGCGGCGCCAGAACACCGGCGATTTGAGCGCCGGTATAGTCTTTCTCGATAGACGGTAGAGCATTCTCGATTTCCCGGATGAATTGCCTCAGACGCTCTGGGTCCGCATCATACGATATACCGGCATGTGAGGCCGGCCGATCTGTCTGAAGGGCAAACTCTGCATACAGGGCCTGTTTTCTCTCAAGAAAACTTTCGCTTTCAAGCAGCAGTGCATTATCCAGCTTGTCAACAAAGGCCTCTATTTCAGCCAGAGGCACAAGAGATCCTTCCTGTTGACGCATTATCGTCATCTGGATGTCACGCAAATCATGCTTTCCGTCGAGAAGCTGCAAAACATGTATCACGCCGGCATCTACGGCAAAGCCTCTTTGTGCCATCCCAAACGGATCGACAAAGGTGAACATCTGCCGGCCTTCAATGGTTACCGGCACGATCTGGATGTCTCTACGCAATTGAGGGTTTTTCATCGCTTCACCATTTCTATAAGGTTATATCCTGGGGCACCATTTTTAAACAGTATATGCCTATGAACACTGTTAAAAATCAGCTCCTTACTGTATCTCTTTCAAAAGTCTTTCAAGTTCCACTTTGCCAAAAACATATTTTTTGCAGCAGAAATGGCAGGAGACATCTATATCCCGCTTCTCGGCTATAATTGAATCGATTTCTTCGGTGCCCAGGGATATAAGAGCCTGCTCGATGCGCTCCCTGCTGCAGGAACATCTGAAAGAGACAGGTTTTTTTGCTAAAATTTGATACGGAATTTTGCCAAAAATCTGCTGCATTAGATCCTCGGGGGTTTTCCCGTTGCGCAACAATTCCGTGACAGGCGGCATTTTCTCGATCCGCCTGACCATGTCGTCAATAATTTCCTCATTTGCCGGCGGGAGAGACTGGATCAAAAACCCGCCGGCAGCGGAAACATTCCAGTCGGGCTCGACAAACACACCCAAACCCACTGCAGAAGGAACCTGCTCGGATTCAGCCAGGTAAAATGCCAGGTCTTCGGCAATCTCTCCGGAATAGAGTTTGACTACACCCATGTACGGTTCCTTCAAACGCAGATCCTTCATGACGGTCAGAAATCCCTCGTTGCCCACGGCTGCGGCAACATCAAGCTTGCCGTTTTTAGGAGGCAGATCAACCTCGGGATTAACGACATAGCCTTTGACTGTTCCATCACCCTCAGCTTCAACAATGATCTTTTTCAGGGGACCGTTGCCCTCAAACTTGAGAGCAATGCGCTGGCCTTTATACAGTAATGCCCCCATGAGCAGCCCGCCGGTCAGGGCTCTGCCCAGGCCCGCAGTGGCCGTTGGATAGGTGCTATGGAGCTCTCTGGCTTCATTCACCAGGTTTGTGGTAACACATACCAACCCCAGAATGTTCTCATCCCTGGCAATACAGCGCACCAGGTAATCGCCTCCTGCAAACTCAGCTGCCTGTGTTTTTTCTTTCAATTTCTTCTATGCTCCCTGGTTTCGCATTTCTTTAATGCAGGGCATAGCATCTTATCTTAGAAACTTGAACCACTTCTTGTCAGCAAGAACCACCGACGTTTCAATCTGACGCTCGGGAATAGTCCAGTAAATCTTGAGCAGGCGATCCTTTTCCTCCGGGGCAACCAGCCGATAGCCATGTTTTTCATAAAATCGAATTGCCAATTCTGCATCGGCCCAAGTGCCCATCAGAATCGGATTGGCGGTCTCTTTTTCCAGAAATGAGAGCAGCCTGCTTCCGATACCCTGATTCTGCATCATCGTTCGCACATAGGCATGCCTGATAAGGGTTACTTCGCCCTTGTCCTGGATGCCCATCACGCCCTGCAGATAATCATCCTCCTCATATCCCCAAAACACCACCCCGTCGTCGATCTCATGCAGCAGCTCCTCTTTGGCTATATATGGATCTTTCCAGCGATCTTCGGCGATAATGCCGCGATATGCCTGGGCGGCATCGTTGATGATTTCATAAATATAATCAAAATCACCGGGGACACAGAGGCGGACCAAGGGGTTTTTGGATTTTACAGCCATGAGTGTCAGAGCATTTTCCGGTTTGATTGACTATATTGCCTGTATTTTTGTGGTTACCTCTCCCGGTTGCGGGAAGCGGCCGGTCTGATGCTTGGAATAGATTTTCTTCCCATCGACCTTTACATCGAAGATACCGCCGCTTCCGGGAGTGAGCCTGGATTCCTGTCCGAATTCGGCGCGCAGTTCATCCGCCAGCCTGGCGGCCTCGGGTTTGTAGTTTCATTCCGAACAGTAAATAATCGCTATCTCCATGCTTTCTCCATTAATGTTTTTGATTTTACTAGATCCTTAAAACCTTGGCGCCCCTGATCTTTCTGTTCTTCAACTCCATAAGGGCCTGGTTGGCCTGCTCCAGGGTGAATTCCTGCACCTCGGGCTTAATAGGAATCTCGGCAGCCAGTTCCAAAAATTCACTGACATCACTGCGACAGACATTGGCCACGCTCTTGATCTCCTTTTCCATCCAGAGATGTGAAGGGTAGTCCAGCTTCAAAAGATATTCCTTATCGACCTCCTCCTTGCGGATGGCATTTACCACCATTCTTCCGCCGGGCTTAAGGTTTTTCAGGGCTTCGACAATGGGTTTCCAGGCCGGTGTCGTATCAATAATAGCGTCCAGTTTGTGGGGTGATTCTTCGTCGGTATTACCGGCCCACACAGCGCCCAGTTCGCGGGCGAATCCCTGCTCTCTCTCGCTTCTGGCAAAGACATATACTTTAGTTTCCGGGTAGCGGTGCCGCACCATCTTGAGCACCAGGTGGGCCGAGGCGCCGAATCCTGTCAGGCCGAGGCTTTGCCCGTCCTTAAGCCCGGTAAGCTTGAGCGATCGGTAACCGATAGCTCCGGCACACAACAGCGGGGCTGCCTGAGAATCGGTAAACACATCCGGGATCGGATAGGCGAACTTCTCTTCGACTGCCATATACTCGGCATAGCCGCCGTTGGCATCCCTGCCAGTGGCCCGAAACGCTGCACACAGATTTTCCTTGCCGCGCAGGCACAGCTTGCACGTTCCGCAGGCGGAATAGATCCAGGCCACCCCGACCCTGTCGCCCACATTGAGAACACTCGTGCTGCTGCCAGTCTCCACAACCCTACCCACTACCTGATGCCCCAAAATGACCGGAAACTGCTCTGGCGGGGTACGGCCCTCGATCTCATCCAGTTCGGTATGACACACGCCGCAGGCTGAAACCCTGAGCAGTACCTCGTCGTCTCCCGGTACCGGTTCGGGTATCTCGACAAGGGCTAGGGGCTCACTGTTTATCTTAAGATCACAAATTGCGTTCAAAACCATCGCCTTCATTTTTCGTAACTCCTGTATTTCGTGTTGATATATTTTTTTGCATTTATTCCTAGCAAAAATCGGATCAAGTTGACAATATGCCCGAAACAAAACCGGACAAAAGGCATTTCATCGACAAAACAAGTTGTCATGGACGGGTCGGTCTATGTCGTGTGACGACGTTCCGGCCTGCGTTTGATAATATGAGTAATATCCATGGACAGTACGGTCGATCCGTTTTGGTTGACGGCACGATAGTGCATATTGACCCGGCCTCGATCGTTCTTGGACGAGGAAGGGTAAATCGCGAGCACTTCAACTTCTGTCCGCAAGGTATCCCGTGGTCGCACTGGTTGCAACCAACGAATGTTATCAATCCCGGGAGATCCCAGATTACAGGACAAAACCCCCTCCTGGTAAAATAATCGAAAACACACCCCCATGGTCTGAAAGCCGCTTGCGATCAGGCCTCCATACATAGAATGCCGTGCGGCCTCCCTGTCAATATGGAAAGGTTGCGGATCGTACTTGGCGGCAAATTCAACTATTTCGTTTTCCGTCAATGAAGTAGAGCGAGTCGTAAAACTCTGTCCGACCGTAAAATCCTCGAAAAACATCTCTGCTGCTGATTCCATACAAAAACTCCCAGATTATAATTTTTTTGTCACGAAAAAAAATATCTCTCCAAACTATACGACATGTTTATACCGTTTTTATACGTTAATTTAGCACTTCTGAGGAAAACCTCGAGGCAGACTCCGTCCCTTATGGGTGAAGGACTAAAACCGACAAAGACCACCTTTCATAGCACATCATTGCTTCTTTAATTATGGGAGAATGACCCTGATATGTCAATTTATTCCTCTGCGATGGAAATACTGATTTCGGTCTGAATTCCGAATAGTCTTAACAAAAAAATATCAGTCATGCGATCAGGAACCTTCAGAATGCTTTGCCGGCCAGCAGATATTTCGGGTGATCATTATGCAGAACCTGAAAACGGCCGGGGATGATCCCTCTTTCCCAGGCCAAATCAGTTTTCACCTCTTCCATCATGGGTTCTTCTCTTTTGAGGAAATCTCACCTTCGATCATAAACGGCTCGTAGTGTCCAGGCCTGAAGGCCTGTTCATTGGCATGGAATATGAGACCCGCGAAGGCGACTTTCTGCTTTTTGGCCCTGTTGAAACCCTGGACGCAGGCCTGAGCGCGGTAGAACTCCTGGAAAAAGTTGAGCAAAAAGGCGGCGTGGCCGTGGCCGAATACCTAGTCAAAAAAGGGCTGTGCCGCATAATTGAAAGCATCAACGGGCGCAACCAGGATTATGAAAACGCGCGGGCCGATATTGTTTCAGCGCTGAAATCAGGCCGGTGCCATCCGGAAATCAACGATCGGTTCAGGTTCAAAAAGAAAAATCTTGCAACAGATACAGGCTGTTGCGCTCAATAGCCAATAGGATTGGTTTTTTGCAATCACAGAGTAGAGAAAAGCCTTAACACTTCAGATAAAATCTTAAAATGAATATACCTATCTCTGCTGCAACCAGACAAGCACAAAAGTTCAGCCTGCCTGGTCGAGATTTAATCCCGTTCAGTCCTCCGGCGGGTAGCCGGTTATCCTGGCGATCTTGCGGTTGAGTGGCTCAACGGCTTTGTAGGTCTGTTTAAATACCTCGTTGTAGAGCTGGTCGTAGATGCGGTGGCTTTCTGCATTAGGCTCGAAAAGCCTGCCCTTTTTCACCATGGAGGCCACGGCCTCGTCAAAAGAGTTGAACATTCCGGTGCCCACTGCGGCATCGATGGCCGCGCCCAGGGCACAAATCTCAGAGGTTGCCATGCGGTAGGTGGGCAGGTTGAAGATGTCGGCGGCTATCTGTACGGCCACATCGCTGCGCGATCCGCCACCGCCGACCCGGATTTCATCCAGGGTGACCCCGTTCCTGGCGTGCACGATCTCCGAGAGCCTGCGGAGTTCGTAGCCAATGCCTTCTAAGATGGCACGGTAGATATGGGCCCGGGTATGCACGTCGCCGAAGCCGATTATGGAGCCCTTGGCAAACTTGTCGGATACCATGGGTGACCAGTAGGGCTGCAGCATCAGCCCCATGGAGCCCGGCGGTATATCGCGGATGACCTCGTCCAGGACAACCTCAGGCGCCAACCCTCGTTTTTGGGCTTCGATGGATTCACGGTAGCCCATTTCCTGCTTGAACCAGGTGACCATCCAGAAGCCGCGGAAGATGAACATTTCGATGTCCCAGGCATTGGGCAGGGCCGCCGGCCATGTGAAAAACTGCATCTTCTTCTCATTGATGTATTTCCTGGTGATCACCTCCATGCAGGTGGCCGTGCCAAAGCTGATGACCCCGATATTGGGCTCTATGGCCCCGGCGCCCAGTAGCTCGGACTGTTTGTCACCCGCGCCCACGACGACCGGCAGGCCTTCGGGCAGCCCGGTTTCTTTCGCAGCCTGAAGTGTGACATGCCCCAGCACCGTGTCAGGCGGGAAAATATCGACCAGGTGATCCTTTTCCAGGGCAAAGGCCTCGTATGCCGGGGACAGGGTGTGCCATTTGAGTTTTTTATAATCAAGCGGCCAAAGCCCTGTGATCATTCCGATCGAATCCTTGAATTCGCCGGTCAGCTTATAGGTGAACCAGGCCGATATCTGCATGAACTTGTAGGCCTTGCTGTATATCTCGGGCTCGTTGCGCTTGATCCAGAGAAACTTCGAATTTTTCTGCACATACTTGATGGCTTCCGACATGCCGGCCACACCGAAGAGGACCTTGGCCATGGTGCTCAACGGCGGCGGGTTCTCCACACTGCGCTGGTCGAGCCAGATAATGGCCGGCCGCAGGGGATTGCCCTGCCTGTCCACCGGGACAAATGTTCCCCGCTGGGTGGTTATGCCGATGCCCGTAATCTCGCCGGGATCGACCTTCACCTTAGCCATGAGACCCTTGGTGACCTGGCAGAGCTTGGCCCAGTAGTCTTCCGGCCTCTGCTCGGCCCATCCGGGATTTTCTGAAAAATAGGGCTCGTGGGCGGCCTGTTCGATCGCAACTTCGCTTCCCTGGCGGTCAAACAGGATTGCGCGTATGCTCTGTGTCCCTGAATCAATCGCGATTACATAATTTTTATCTGCCATCTCCCCCCTCCATTCATCATTCAATCATATATGTGAAGCATGCCGGGAGTGTTTACAATTCCGGCTTCCAGGTAGCGTCCCGGCTTTGGTAGTACGCAAAGAACTTTTTGCGCTGTTCTTCGGCCTTTTTTATCAGATCCCGCTCATCCAAATAGCCCTTGCCAATCATAAAATCTTCCAGCTTGACCAGGGCCTGCTCATAGGGCGGGCAGCCCCCGAGAAAGCGGTCGATCCCTTTAAGCTGCATCTCGTTGCGCAGGTCCCTGAGGTCGCCGGTTGTGGCGAGCGCGCACTCCCCCAGGAAAAAGGTGTGCTCCAGGTCGGTCTTCAGCCGCGGAGGTACCTTGGGATCGACGCCGACAATCAGGGAAACCCGGTGGGGTATTTTGGCCAGCTGGGCTTCAAATATGGCCGTCATCAGCCAGCAGGTCGGGCAGGCCCCCCCGATATACAGGTCGATATTGGGATACACACCGGTCACCAGGCTCTCGATGGGCTGGGTATAGTTTATGGGAAGCTCAAACTTCTGCTTGACCTCGTCGATGGAATTGCCCTTCACATCGATCAGAAACGGATTGCCAATGCCCAGGCCGTCGTGATTGGCGATCCTGGTGGTGCCGACCAGCAGCGGGTTGTCAATCCCCATGCACATGGAGGCGACCGAATCCAGGGCGACCGGGTCGCTGCCGGCCATAATCACGCCCATCTCGACCGGGGTGCCGCTTTCGCCGGCTCCCAGGCCTTCCATTCCGATCAGGCCGTCTAAAATAACCATGTCGGGCTTCCTGATCTTGTTGATATCCACCATATGCTGGTCGAGATCGTCGCGGTGCGAGAAATAGCGGCTGCGGGTATCCAGCAGCCCCTGCAGATTCTTGATCGACAGGGTCACCATGGTCATGCCGTGGGTCTTCATGGCAGGCATATTGATAAAATAATCCGCATCGAGCACGACCCTAGGATAGCTGACGCGGTGCAGGGCGATGCTTCCTGCAATATCGGTTTCGACGGTCTCGGCTTCTTCAACCCCGATCACTTCCCCGCCAGCCTCTTCGACAGCCCTTTTCACGCCGAGCATCTTCATCACCTCGACCGAAGTATAGCCACGGCAGGCTCCGGCACTTGAGCGCTCAGGGTTGACACGTTTCATGAGCGTGCCCATGCTGACGCCTTCGATAACGCTGACCCTACCTGCTCCGGCCTTAAATGCCAGCCTGACGACCGCGGCGATCACGCGGCGGTCAACCGAAACCGGCGGCGGGTAGGGCGCGAACAAATTGGGCTTGATAACGACGTGATCGCCTGTTTTTATTTTATCGCCAAAACCGCCGTTCAGATCCACTACTCTTTTGACCATGTCTTCGATCTGGGTGGCGTCAATGGGGGCCTCCCCCTTCACGATTGCTACGATTGCTCTTTTAGTCATGTCTGTCTTCCTCTAGTCGGCCCGAAAGGCTTTATTCTTTTCACCGCTGTAATCAAGGGCGATGGTGCCGCCCGGATTCATGATGTTTTTCGGATCGAGGTGTTTCTTGATGGCCCTGAGCAAATCCATGTTGGCCTTGCCCGTAAAGTTTTCAAGCCAGGGCGCCATCATCCGGCCCACCCCATGATGGTGCGAGGGGCTTCCGCCGTTTGCGGCAATCGCATTGAGAATGGCGCTATGATAGTCGAGATAGTCATGCACCTCGTCTCCCGGGATGATCTTGGAGATAAATATGAAGTACAACATCGTGCCGTTCTCGTATGAGTGCGAGGCGTGGCACATGCAGATCGAATGCGGCCGGGCCTTGACTACCTTGCGCACCTCAGCCCACAGCTTTGGCAGATTGTCCCAGGTGGTGGCAGTCTCGATCGTATCGGTCATGACCTTCATGTCCATCAGGTTTTCGCGCAGGTAAGGATCGGCATAACGGTGCTTATGCCAGCTCTTGACCGCAATCGAACCCAGCGAGAAGCCGCCGTACTTCCTGCCAATGGCCTTTGACTTTTTCTTGATCAGCCTGCCGGCATCCTTATCGCCTTCGGTCGAGCCCATCAGCAGGCAGCGCTGGCCGTCCACATAGCCCAGCCTTGCAAAAAATTTGTCGATCACTCCGCCGTTGATACCTTCGATCATAAAGCCAATGCCGGTCTCTTCGGGATCGGAGAGCCTGAGCATGTGCGGAAGTCCGAATTCTCCCTGCATGATCTCGCGCAAGGCCCTCACGCCGTCGTCCATGTTCTTGAACAAAAAGGAAAAATACGATCGATTTTCGGGTCGAAACTGCCAGATCTTGAGGGTAACCTCGGTCAGCACCCCGAAGGCGCCTTCACTTCCCGCCACGATACGGCGCAAATCCGGGCCGGTTGCCGTGCGCGGATAATCTTTGATTTCCATGATACCTTTTGGGGTGACAAACCGCAGACCCAGAACCATATCCTCGATCTTGCCGTAGCCGGTGGACAGCCCGCCGGCCCCGCAGGTGACCACCCAGCCGCCGACCGTGGAATATTCAAAGGACTGTGGGAAATGCCCATTGCTGTAGCCTCCCGGAGCAAGCGGAGTTTTGTAATTATTGAGATATTCTTCATATTCGGGACCGAAAATGCCCGGCTCGACCGTCACGCTCTTGTTGATTTCATTGACGTTTCTGATCCTCTTCATGTGCCGGGTAAAATCCAGACTGATCCCGCCATGGATGGGCTCCAGCCCCCTTGTAACGCTCGAGCGGCCGCCAAAGGGAATCAGGGGTATCCTTCGTTTGTCACAGAACTTGACGATCGCTACCACGTCGTCTTCGTCCCGGGGATATACCACAACATCAATCAAGGGCACATCGGCCTGTTTGCGCAGAGAGATGACATCGTAATATGAATATCCAGCTGAATGCCTGAGGCGTTCGTAATCGGTAAGCTCGATGTTTTCAGCCCCGACAATCTTTTCCAGCGCAGAAATGTCCTTTTTGGCAAGCGCTGTCGGCCTTTCCAGGCGGACTTCTTCCAACCCCGGCAGATGCGGGGTCCGGATATCATCATCGCTGACCGCCATGTGCTCTTTCAGATACTTGATCAGGCGCTTGTTGGGTTCGTTGGTTTGCGCAGGATCGCCCCACTTGAAAATCGACCGGTAGGAATTGTTCGCAAAGGATTTAACTGGCATCAACCGCCTCCTTGTTTTTACTGGTTTTATTGATAATACTCCGGGCCATCTCGGCAAAACCAAGCCCGCCCTCGGCCTGCGTGACATAGGCCGGGAGATGGTTCATCTTGTCTGCAAAGGTGCGAATATTGGCAACCCCGATGCTCAACGGAAAGGCTTCAAACATGGGCTCGTCATTGGGAGAATCGCCGATGAATACAAATTTGTCTCTGGCTTTTTGCCATGAAAGCCCAAGGCGTTCTTCGAGAAACAGCTTTGTGGTTGAAAGCTTGTTATAGCTTCCGAACCAGCCGTTGACATGGATCGAACTCACCTTGCAGGTAGCGCCATATTCCTGAAAGATGCTGCAGATTTCGGTAATTTCATCATCGCTCAAGGCGGGCACGTCCTCACAGAAATCAATGGCAAGGTCAAACAAGCGGTAGTGCTGATCTGCAGATACCCCAGCTCGTGGTACGCGCCGGCGAACCACCTGTTCGATAACTTTGAGCTTGCCTAGTTTGTCTGCAATTTCGTCGGGTGAAAAGATGAACCTGCGCATCAGCTTTCCTAGGCCCTGATCGTAGTAGAAATAAAAGGCGCCGTTCTCGCCCACAATCCCGTGGATGGGCCACATACGGGCCATGTGATCGCACCAGCCGGCCGGCCGGCCAGTGATGGGCACCACGACGAATCCGGCTTGATGAAGATCCCACAGGGCAACATAGGCTTCTGCCGGTATCTTGCCTTGGAGGGAGAAGGTATCATCAATGTCAAACAGGATCCCTGTTTTCCGTGCACAATCCTTCGCTGCTATCTGCGAAAACGGCTTCATGCGACCTCATATCAGCATACTTGATATAATTTTACAGGAAATGCGGACATTGTTACAGGATCTATTTTCCGCCCCGGATATCAGCCCTTAGAATTAATCCCTAGACTATAGCATGCAAGAAATCAAGGGTTATATCCGGATACTGGATCAGACAGGGAAAGATCCCTGATGAAACGGAATTTATGGAATCATTCCCACAGGGCGGATATCGGCCTGATCTTTTTTGCAAGCCTATCCCCCTGGAGAAGCTCCCGGAACTCCTCCCCCAACACGACACTTTTCCGGGCCACCATCTCCCAGTAGCGGATGCGCTCAGCATCTTTTTTGTAAAACCGTCGGAAATCGCCGCGGTCCGGAATTTTGGAATAGGGCAATGATTCCACAAATGACCTGGAAGGACACAGGAGAACAAGGTTGTCCAGATTGGCCTTGGCCGGTTTTCTCCAGAACAGGTTCTTGTCAAACCAGCCCGGGGTGATGCGGTCAACGTAGTGAGGAAACAGCACGATCCGATCGCTGCTGAAAGGAATGTTGACATGGTAATCCACCAGCCCCCCGTCGCGGTAGATACCATCAGGACTGCCGGGGATAGCCTTCACGCCCGACATGATCAGCGGGATCGATCCTGATGCAAGCACTGCCTGGCGGATATTTTCAGGTGACAAGGGGATTGTCTCGGTTGGCAGTGAATCCATGGCCAAAAACGGGGGAAGATCTCTGTCATCATAAAAGAGAGACCGGCTAAAAAACAGCCGCAAGGCATGCCGGCTTAGACCGTTGACAACACATGCGGCAAGCATGCCTAGTGCCAGCCGGGCCATACGATCCTTTGCAAAAAGGGATCTGCATTGAACGGCCAGGACATTCAGGCGAATGAACGGATGCGATAACGCTGATCCGACAGCATCATTATCCAGAAATGATTCCAGAATGGATAGCGAGATTCGGGAGACCTCCTGCGCGCTCGGCCTGGAGGTATAGGCCTGGTGAAGGTATCCATCTTTCATTTTTTCATAGGCATCTTCTCCGATGGCAAGCGCGGCAAAACGCCATGCCCCGATCGATGATCCCACCAGAAAGAGCGGCCCGGGATGATCCGTGATCCAGTCCGAAAAAATAGCTCTGTCAAGACCGCACAGCACCAGCCATTTGGGACCTCCGGCGGCGCCGACAACAACCTCGACAGTTCCGGGTTGAAGACCCTCCTCTTGAATAATCGCATCGGCCTTCGCCCCGGCAAAAATTAATAATTGATCTGCCATGCTGTCCGCCTGAGCCGGGTAGTTCCTGAAATTACCCGGCAAAATTTGTTTAAATATAAAACCTGCCGGACTCGATTACCGGCGGGTCTTCGACCTCAATGGCATGCACGACGTCCTTGTTCATGTACTTTTTCAACTCGGCGATCACCTCGCGCCTCTTATTCAGGCTCTTGGCAAAGCCAACAGCCTCATTCATGAGATCATCCAGATGACAGGCCTTGGTGACAATGTGATGTTCTTCGCATTCCTGGCCGGTGAGCCGCTTGCCCTGGTAAAGCATCTCCTCAAGTTTATACATGGGAATGGCCTTTTTCATTCCCGCAAGCATGCCCGGGATAAAGGGGATGCCGAGATCGACTTCCGGAAAGCACAAAAATCCCCTGTCGGAGCGCATGAAGCGGTAGTCGAAATAGCAGCACATGATGGCTCCGCCGGCAAAGGCATGCCCTGAGATTGCCGCAATGGCAGGCATGGGGTAGAGCAGAATTCTTTTGTAGAGTTCCATCAGGGTGTAGATAAATTTTTTTGAGGTTTGGGTGTCTCCGGCATTCAGGAGCGGCACGAGCCAATCCAGATCGATGCCGTTCGAAAAAATCTTCTCATGAGACGATGTGACCACCAGAACATTTGCCTCGGTGGATTGTTCGATCTCGTCCAGGACCGCAAGAAAGGTGTTTAAAAAATCAAGATTCAAACGGTTTTCCCCGCTGTTCATGGTAATAACAGCCACATTTTTATCCAGTACATACTCAATCATACTCATAGAAGAATCCTCCTCTTATTCGGTGTAATATCATAAATACGGCACATTATACCTCTGAAGGCACCAGAGTCCAAGCCTATTCCATCTCTGTCTGCCTCATTGATTGTGAGCCTATTGTCTTAAAACGACATCTCGCTCGCCCGATGAAGCAGGTCTTTGCTTTCCGGCCGACGACACCATATATTTTTTCAAATGCAGGTGGTTCGTCTTTTAACGGACATTTTTAGATATCTGAGTGCGTCCAAACAAGTTGAATATCAGAGATAATTGTGGGATAAATATTTTACGAGTGCAATCCGAGGAGGAATTCATGACATTGTGGGACCTTTTTTTAAAAGGCGGCCCAATGATGTGGCCTTTGCTGGCATGTTCGATAATAGCCCTGGCAATCTTTATCGAACGATTATTTGCCCTGCGCCAGAGCAAAATAATTCCCGCTGATCTTGTACAGGAGATTGAGCGGCTTACCCGGCTGGGCCGACTCGATGATATCGAGCAGCTTTTGAGGCGGAGGGCTTCGCCTATCTGTCCGGTGATCATGGTCGCTATTAAAAATGCCGGCATGCGCCGGGAGATAATAAAAGATTATATGGAAGAAGCCGGCGCAAGTGAGGCTTATTCCATCGAACGCTACATCGATGTTCTGGGGATTATCGCCACGATTTCTCCTCTGCTGGGCCTTTTAGGCACTGTCACCGGCATGATCACCTCGTTCCACGCAGTCGGAATGCAGGGGCCGGAAAGCCAAATGCTTGCCGCCGGTATATCCGAAGCGCTGATCACTACAGCCACAGGACTTTCAATCAGCATACCTGTTTACATCTGCTACCGTTTTCTGATGGCCCGCAGCGATTTTCTGCTGCTGGAAATGGAAAAGGCTTCTGCCAGAATTCTTGAATATCTGAAAGGTGAACAATATGAGGTTCAGGCGTAAACGGGACAAACGCATCGCAGCCATCGATATTGCCCCCCTTGTTGATGTAGTCTTTTTGCTTCTGATCTTCTTTATGCTTTCATTCGGCTCGCCTTTGAAGGCCAACCGGGTTGAATTACCCGAATCGACCCAGGGTGAAAGCCCTTCGCTGGAACAGAGTGTTGCCGTAAGCATTCTCATAGATGAAATTCTGATCGATGGTATACCAACGAAGCCGAACGATCTTGAATCTATACCGGAAACGCAGGAGATCATAATCCTTGCGCAAAAAGACATCCCCTATTTCCGGGTGATTGAAGTGTTGGATATGCTCAGAGCCTCGAATCATAAACGCGTATCACTGGCTACCACAGCCATAAGAGATTGATCCACAGGTAAAAATTCTCCCTGCCGGCCTAGCGCCCGCAGACGTTGACTTATAACCCGAGTTATGGTTTGATTGCTCAAATGAAAAGGATCCTTGTGGTCGAGGATGACGTTCATCTCCGGAAGCTCCTCAAGGAAGAACTTCTCGATAACGGATATGAAATTTATACTGCATCAAATGGCAAGGAAGCTATAACCATTCTGAATCTGGACAACGACCAAAAGCCCGATCTGATTATCCTTGACATACGCATGCCCAAAATGGACGGTCTTGAAACCATGGGGAATATTCTGAAATCCAAACACGATCTGCCGGTGATTATTCATACCGCTTACGCCAACTATAAAAACGATGTGATGGCAATGGCTGCCGATGCGTATATCATCAAGTCTCATGACTTAAGCGAACTCAAGGCTACCGTCCATGATCTGCTTGGAGAATAATCCATGAGATCAGATACCGACGTTGTCATTCTTGCCGGAGGCAAGGGTGAAAGGCTCTATCCTCTTACCAAGGATCGCACCAAGCCTGCTGTGCCTTTTGGCGGCATGTACCGCATTATCGATTTCACCCTGTCCAATTGTGTAAACTCCGGGTTGAAAAAAATATACATCCTATCTCAGTACAAATCCTTATCGCTCAACCGCCACATTCAAAGGGGCTGGCTGTCATTTTTCTCTGCTCCGCTGGGTGAGTGTGTCTATACTATACCGGCCCAGCAACGTATCGGAGATACCTGGTATGAAGGCACAGCCGATGCGGTTTTTCAGAATATCTACACCCTTCAGCAGGACAGGCCGAAATATACCCTGATTCTCTCCGGCGATCACATCTATCAGATGAACTATCTTGATATGCTTGAATACCATAAAGATCACGAAGCAGACCTTACAATTGGTGTTGTATCGATGCCGGTGGAACAGGCTGATCAATTCGGCATCATCCAGGTCAACAAAACCATGGATGTCAAGGGCTTTCAGGAAAAGCCTAAAAACGATCCTGTTACCATCCCGGGTGATCCGTCAAAAATTCTCGTTTCTATGGGTATTTATGTGTTTGACACCAAGGTACTGATGAAATGGCTGATAGACGATGCCAAACGTAAGACAAGCACTCATGATTTCGGTAAGGACATCATGCCCCGCATGGTGAAAACCAGCACGGTCAAGGCGTTTGCATTCAAAGGAATTTCCGGCAATGAATACTGGCGCGATATCGGTACCTTGGATGCATACTACGAGGCCAACATGGACCTTGTCTCTGTCACACCTAAGTGCAACCTCTATAATTTTGACTGGCCGATCCATACTGTATACAGCCCATATCCACCCTCAAAAATGGTTTTCGCCGGAGGCAGGGACGGCAAGCGCATTGGTATGGTACTTGATTCAATAGTCTGTGATGGCTCGATCGTTTCCGGGGGAAGAGTTGAACGCTCCATCATCTCTCCCAATGTCCGGGTTAATAGTTATGCCGATATCAAAGACTCTATCCTGATGGAAGGGGTCGTGGTCGGCAGAAATTGTAAAATACAAAAGGCTATTATTGACAAATACGTTAAAATCCCGGCCAATACCGTTATCGGCTATGATCCGGATGAAGATCTCAAGCGTTTCGATGTTTCCTCCAACGGCATCGTGGTAATACCCAAATTCACCGAATTCGATTAATCTACAGCATGAAAACCTTTTCCATAATAAGCCTCGGATGTCATAAAAACCTGATCGATTCCGAATATATCTGCGAGCAGCTCATACAGGCTGGGTATAAACATTTAAGTGATGAATCTCAAGCTGATACCATTGTTGTAAATACTTGTGCTTTCCTGAATTCAGCGGTCGAGGAATCCATCCAGACCATGCTCGAGTGTATTGAAGAAGGCAAAGAAGTCATCTGTGCCGGCTGCCTTGTCAGTCGCTATCGGGAAGAACTTCTTGCAGAATTACCGGAAATCAGGCTGTTTGCCGGCCCCGGGACGTATGCAAACATTTCTGTTGCCTTGGAGAAAGACCAAGCCTATCTCGCTCCGGTTTTCGATACCGTTGTCAGCCGCTCTTTTTGCTCAACCGGGAGCGTTGCCTATCTCAAAATAAGTGAGGGCTGCTCAAACAGATGCAACTACTGCCTCATACCGACACTGCGGGGCGAGTTGATCAGCAAGCCGATGAACATCGTTCTTACCGAGTGTCGTGGGCTTGTTGAAAGAGGAGCCCGGGAAATCATCCTGGTAGGCCAGGACCTCGGCAGCTACGGCAGGGATGCTGGTATATCTTACGGCCTGGAAACCCTCATCGAGCAAATCTCCACAATTGAGGACATTGCATGGATCCGTGTCATGTATGTTCATCCGTTCTCGCTCAACCCCGAGCTGATTGAGATGATTAGCTCCAACCCCAAGGTCTGCCCTTACATTGATCTGCCGATTCAGCATGTTTCCGAAAAGGTGCTCAGGGCTATGGGCCGCAGGGGAGGCGCGTCCGCAATCAGAAAGGCTTTCGATCTGCTTGGCCACCATGAAGACATCTGGGTCAGGTCAACCGTCATGGTGGGACATCCGGGAGAGGATCAAGAGTCTTTTGAGGAACTCAGATCTTTTATATCCGAGGGACATATCGAACACCTTGGCGTCTTTGGATTCTCTTCCGAACCCGGCACACCAAGCTATGCTATGCAAAAAAAAGTTGACAACCAGACCATAGAATTTCGCAGAAACTGCATAATGTCCATTCAGCAGGAAATATCACGTAAAAAACTGGAAAGTCTCATCGGGAAAACCATCCAAGTGCTGGTGGAGGACTATCACCCCGACACGGAACTGCTGCTTAAAGCAAGGGCCTCTTTTCAGGCCCCTGATGTTGATGGTATGGTAATTATCAACCAGGGAAACGCGATCTTTGGTAATTTTTACCCAGTTGAGATACGCGAGACTTTGGAGTACGATCTGATCGGGAGGATCATATGAATGCAGATGCGATTATCAAGCTTGCACAGGAAACTATCCGCACCGAGGTGGAAGGGCTTGAAAACATCATCTCTCAGATTGATGAATCGTTTGTCAAAACTGTAGCGTGTATAGTGGATCTTAAAGGAAAAGTGATTCTAACCGGCATCGGCAAATCCGGCATTATCGCCAAGAAAATTGCGGCAACCATGGTCAGCCTTGGAACCCCGGCCATGTTCATACATCCCGTGGACGGCCTGCATGGGGACCTTGGAGCTGTCATGCCGCAGGATGCCGCTATTGTCCTTTCCAATAGTGGAAACTCGAAAGAGATTAACGATCTATTCCCGTCGTTGAAAAAACTCGGGATTAAAATTATCGCCATTACCGGCAATCCCGACTCCGATCTGGCAAAAAAAGCTGACATCTTCCTCTCCTGCGCGGTCGAGCGAGAGGCCTGCAACCTGGGGCTTGCTCCCACGGCCTCCTCTACGGCCCAGCTTGCCATGGGCGACGCAATTGCCGTGGTTGTCTCTCACATTAAAGGCTTTGATCAGGATGCCTTCAAGGTTTTTCATCCTGCAGGCGAACTCGGGAAGCAACTGATGATAAGAATTTCACAGATCATGATAACTGGCCCCCGGGTACCGCTGGTCCCCATTGAAGCCCCACTCAACCAGGTAGTGCAGGAAATGACGGATAAATCTCTGGGCTTCACCCTGGTTGGAAATACTTCTCGGGTTGAGGGAATTATCACTGATGGAGACCTGCGCCGGGTGTTGCTGAAAAAAGCAGCTTCGCAGCCCGGCCTTTGCGCCCGGGATATCATGAGCAAGGGGCCCAAGCGCATCAGCCAGGATAAGCTTGCCTTGCATGCCCTTGACCTGATGGAACAAAATCAAATTACCTCTTTGATAGTTGTTGACAGCGCTTCAAAGTTTGCCGGGGTAGTGCACCTGCATGATCTTCTGGGGCGGGGTCAACTAAGCTTAAAAAGCGTTTAAATGAAGATCCTTTATTCTATCCCGCCAAGCGCCTATATTAACTAAAAAAACAAAAGGAGGTGCACATGCAGTACTCGTGGCAGGAAGTGCTTGACACATTCCCCTATGGAATCTATCTGGTCACCATCAAAGCTGACGGCCTGTATAACGGTATGATTGCATCCTGGGTAACCCAATGCTCCCATGAACCACCTCTGCTTGCTCTAGCTATCAGGAAAACCCGGCTTTCCCATTCACAAATCCTGCAAAGCGGCGAATTCGGTATTTCTGTTCTGCCCCAAGAGGCGGTTCTCCTTGTTAAACAATTTAAGATACCCCAGTGGCAACGCAAGTTTGAAGGATTGGATTATGATTTTTCTGCCCACGGCAATCCGGTTCTGAAAAACGCGCTCGGCTACCTTGATTGTGTGGTGGAAAAATCAATCGATACCGGCGATCATTCTCTGTTCATCGCAAAAATTACAGACGGGAAACTTTTAAACGAAGGTCAAGCGCTTAGTACGGCTGAATATGAAGGAAAATATCGGGGAAATGTATAGAAAAAGGGTGAAAGGGATATCCCCCTTTCACCCTCCAGATCAAAGATTATGAAGATTGTTATACAGCAAATGCCTCTTCCGGAATCCTCATCGCGCTGATATCATCCTTGGTTAACAGCTCTGCCTTGGCAGGAACGAGGGCGACCACACGGTTGACAAAGAATTTGGCTCCTTCGATCTTGCCGGTGTAGAATGCCTTATCCGCATCAGTTACTGCTCCGGCAAGTTTCTCGGTAGCAATATTTGCCATCCAGAGATGCAGCCAGCCAAGCAGGGCATCGCCGAGGCAGTTAAGGTAGTCAGCGGCAGCAATCAGCGGAACAAACGGGTTGCTCTTGATGAGCTGGCTGAACTGCATGGCGGTACCGGCGCATGCATTCAGGGCACCTTCCACCAGCGCTGCTTCTTCCTTGAGATTATCGTTTTCCTTGGCCTTGGCTACCTGGGCCTGGGTTTCGCCCAAAAGATTCATGAAGTACATTCCTTTCTTCATGCCAAGTTTTCTGCCTAGTAGATCGAGGGCCTGAATACCGTTGGTCCCCTCGTAAATGCAATTGATCTTCTGGTCGCGCATCATCTGCTCGACAGGATACTCGCGGCAGTAGCCATAACCGCCATAAGTCTGCACGGCCAGATCGTTGACCATGAAACCCCATTCGGTACAGTAAGATTTGACAATCGGGGTAAGCATCTCGATCATGCCCTCCCACTTTCCCTTATCCTCATCGGTTTCGGCAATAGTCTTCTTGTCCATGGTGTAGTAACAGTAAAATGCCAGAAAACGCATGCCCTCGACATACGATTTCATCTTAAGCAGCATTCTCCTGACATCAGGGTGCTGAATAATCGGGGCCTGGGGAGCGTTAGGGTCCTTCATATTCATGACATTTGCGCCCTGCAGTCTTTCCTTGGCATAGGACAGGGCATGCAGATAGGCAGCGCCTGCCATTGAAACTCCCATCGTACCAACGCCCTGGCGCTCTTCGTTCATCATGTGGAACATGATTTTCATGCCCTCGCGCTCTTCTCCCATCAAATATCCGATGCAGTTGCCGTTCTCGCCGAAATTGAGGGTACAGGTTGCATTGCCGTGAATCCCCATCTTACTTTCGATATTCCCGGTAATAACATCATTGAGCTCCCCCAGAGATCCGTCGGGGTTAATGCGGTATTTGGGTACAACGAAGATCGAGATTCCCTTGGTTCCGCCGGGGTCCCCCTCGATCCGAGCCAGAACAGGGTGAATAATATTTTCGGTCAGATCGTGATCACCGGAAGAGATGAAAATTTTGGTGCCGCTGATGGAAAAAGTACCGTCCGGGTTCCTTTTGGCCGTTGTTTTGAGCGCACCTACATCCGATCCGGCTCCGGGCTCGGTCAGACACATGGTCCCGGCCCACTGCCCGGTGAACATTTTTTCGAGAACCAGATCCCTTAATTCATGCTGAAAATAAAACTCGATCAGGGCGGCCGCGCCGTGGGTAAGGCCAGGATACATCATGAAGGCTTGGTTTCCCGAAAGAAACATGTTCGAACAGGCCGCGGCAACAACCGCCGGGAACTGCTGTCCTCCAACATCGTAGCTGTCGGCCACCGCCATCCAGCCGCCTTCGGAATATACCTGCCACAGGCGGTGGTAGGATTCGGGAACGGTTACCTTGCCATCGGCAAACTTCACCTCAACCGGTTTGCGCTGGACCTCGTCCGGATAGGTTGGTGCAAGTTCGTTTTCAGTGTACTTGGCAGCCTCGGTAAGCACCATGTCCACCATGTCGCCGTCATGATCAGCATAACGGCCTTTGCCGAGAAGTTCCTCATCGATATTCAAAACTTCATGCAGTAAAAATTTGATATCCCTTTCATCAATCCATTGACTTGCCATATAACACCCTCCTAATTTAATCTTTCTGCCTTTTAATGAATGAACACTCATTCTTATATCCTTAACCCTGTATTCTGTCAACATGTGTTCACTTTCACCATCAAAAAATGGCTGAAAAGCCAGTAAATCGATTATTTTCATTGTCCACCGGCAGTGCTTATGCCATAATAGTTATTTCTTTTTTATTTTTTCAGGTCGTTTGGAGGGTGAGCAATGGATATAAAAGAAGGGAAAATCACCACATCTGACGGATTGTTCCTGAATTGGAAGGGCTGGCTTCCAGAGCAAAAACCGAAAGCCCTGGTGCATATCATGCACGGATATGCCGAACATATCGATCGATATCAAAATCTTGTGAACGAGCTTGTCCCGGCCGGCATCGCCATATGCGGTAACAACCATCGGGGTCATGGCCGGAGCGACGGCAAACGCGGTCATGTTGAGCGCTTTCCCGAGTACATCGAAGATGCAAAACTTTTCTCAGAAGAAGTAGCCAGAAATTTACTGCCGGACTGTCCATACTTTGTTCTCGGCCATTCAATGGGTAGCATCATCGCCATGAATTTCGTTGAACAATACCCCGAAAGGCTTGCCGGGCTTGTGCTTTCAGGTACCGGCTCTTTGCCGGGCAAGGACACCGGTAAAACCTCTCTGATCCTTGCCAAGATAGGTTCAAAGCTTTTCCCGAGACTTCATATCAAATTCCCCCTTGGACCGGAATTCATATCCAGAGATACTGAAGTGGTACAGGCCTACATTGACGATCCTCTGACCTACAATGTCATTACTCCTAGGCTGGCCGACGAGATATATGTCTTTCTTGATAAAGGATCCCGGAATGCCGGGCAGATCAAGCTTCCCGTCCTTGTACAGTGCGGATCGGAAGATATTTCTTTTTCCGGACAACAGCAACTCGTCGATACCCTGGGCTCGACCGACAAAACATTCAAACTCTATCAGGGCCTTAAACACGAGGTGTATAACGAACTGCCCGAGGACAGGGACAAGGTACTTTCAGACCTGCTTACATGGCTGACCGCCCATATCTAGCCGGGATATATGTGGAGGGGCCTGCCCTGCAAACCCCTGAATTTGGTCAAAATTAATACCGATAATGATCCGCTTTGAACGGCCCGTTGACAGATACGCCGATGTAGTCGGCCTGTTTCTGGCTCAGCCGGGAGAGTTTTACTCCAAGCTTGTTCAAATGGAGACGAGCCACCTCTTCATCCAGATTCTTCGGTAGAACCGTGACGCTGATCTCGCGGCGATGGACCCATAAATCCATTTGGGCCAGCACTTGATTGGTGAAGGAATTCGACATCACGAACGATGGGTGTCCGGTAGCACAACCAAGGTTCACCAGCCGGCCTTCGGCCAGCATAAAGATCGCACGTCCATCAGGGAAGGTGTGCTTGTCTACCTGAGGCTTGATCTCCTCCTTGGTTATTCCGGGGAAGGCATTAAGCTTGTCTACCTGAATCTCGTTGTCGAAATGGCCGATGTTGCACACGATGGCCTGATCCTTCATCTCCTGCATGTGCTCGATCCGGATAACATCACAGTTTCCCGTAGCGGTCACGAAAATATCAGCTTCGTCAAGCGCATCTTCAAGAGTGACAACCTCATAGCCTTCCATGGCCGCCTGCAGAGCGCAGATGGGGTCGATCTCAGTGACCAGGACCCGGGCACCAAACCCTCGCATGGACTGGGCACAGCCTTTGCCAACATCTCCATAGCCGCACACACATACAACTTTGCCGGCCACCATGACGTCCGTCGCACGCTTGATTCCGTCAGCCAGAGATTCACGGCAGCCATAGAGATTATCAAACTTGCTCTTGGTAACGGAGTCGTTCACATTGACGGCCGGAAAAAGCAGGGTTTTATTCGCCAGCATGTGATACAGACGGTGGACCCCGGTAGTGGTTTCCTCCGAAACCCCGAAAATTTCCCCCCTCATTTTGTGCCAATAGTTGGGATCGGCTGCAAGCTGTCGTTTGAGAACCGCATTGATGCAGGCCATTTCCAGGCTTTCGGCCGATTCTTCGAGGATTCCGGGATTTTCTTCGGCCTGATAGCCGCGATGCACCATCAGGGTTGCATCGCCACCATCATCCACGATCAGATTCGGCCCTTTGCCATCTGGAAAACTCAGGGCCTGGTGGGTGCAGACCCAGTAATCCTCCAGCGATTCTCCTTTCCAGGCAAAAACCGGTATACCGCTTTGCGCAATTGCCGCAGCAGCATGATCCTGTGTCGAGAATATGTTACATGAGGCCCAGCGGACGTCGGCACCCAAAGCCTTAAGCGTCTCAATGAGTACTGCGGTCTGAATGGTCATGTGCAACGAGCCGCATATACGGGCTCCTTTGAGTGGCTTGTCGGCGGCATACTTTTCGCGAACTGCCATAAGCCCCGGCATCTCAAGCTCGGCGATGATCATTTCCTTACGCCCGAATTCGGCCAAGCTCATGTCTGCAACCTTATAATCCAAGCCTGAAAAATCAGGAAGTTCGATATCGCATCCCTTATATTTTACAACACTCATCGCGCTTCTCCTTTACATTGTGCGGCTGAATTAATCTTCAACGCCCGGTTGGTGAGTCGCCAACCAACGCCAGGCGATAATCAACCCTTGGCCTTTTCCTTAAGTTTCCCGACCATGTCGATCCGCTCCCAGGTAAATTCAGGCTCTTCTCTACCGAAATGTCCGTAGCCTGCTGTCTTTTTGAAAATCGGCCGCAGCAGATCCAGTGTATCAATAATTTTTTTTGGTTTAAGAGGAAAGCTTTCTCTGACAATTTGCGCTATCTTCTCGTCAGAAATTACTCCCGTTCCAGAGGTATCAATCATGACAGACACAGGGTCGGCCACGCCTATGGCATAGGCAAGCTGAACCACACACTTCTTTGCAAGCCCTGCCGCAACAATATTCTTTGCAATATAGCGGGCCATGTAAGCCGCAGACCGGTCAACCTTGGAAGGATCCTTGCCGGAAAATGCCCCGCCGCCATGTGACGCGAATCCTCCATAGGTATCAACGATGATCTTGCGTCCTGTAACCCCGCAGTCTGCATGTGGTCCGCCCATAACGAATCGTCCGGTGGCATTGATGTAATATTTCGTCTTTGAATCCAACAATCCCGGCGGGATAATTTTCTTGACAACTTCCTCCATGATCCCTTCCTGGATGTCATTGTAGCCCACATCCTCATCATGCTGCGCAGCAATCACAACCCCTTCGATTCGTTTGGGTTTATTGTTTTCATACTCTACAGTAACCTGTGATTTGCCGTCTGGACGTAAAAATTCCAGGATTCCGTTTTTCCTGACATCTGTGAGCTGCTTCGTAAGGCGATGCGCATAGTAGATTGGTGCAGGCATGAGAACATCGGTTTCATCACAGGCGAAACCAAACATCATGCCCTGATCTCCGGCTCCCTGCTCTTCGAAGAGGCCATCTCCTTCCTGTACTCCCTGGTTGATATCAGGAGACTGCTTATCAAGACTAACCAGCACTCCACAGGTATTCCAACTGAAGCCCATCACAGATTCATCATAGCCGATGTCCTTGATAGTCTGCCTTGCCACCCGTTGAACATCAATAGAGTGGGTAGTTGTAATTTCACCGGATACAATGACAAGACCGGTTGTTACCATGGTTTCACAAGCAACATGGGCCTTTTTGTCGTTGGCGATAATGTCATCAAGAACAGCGTCAGAAATATGATCCGCCACCTTATCGGGATGACCTTCAGTAACTGATTCAGATGAAAATAAAAAATTCTTGTCACTCATTAACTGTCCCTCCTGATTTTGTTTTATTCTTATCATATGTGACAATACCACCGGATATTATCAGCTTAAAGGCCTCCTCAACCGATATATCCAAGGGTATGATGTCTTTTTCCGGCACAATGAGTAGAAATCCGGAAGTAGGATTCGGGGTGGTGGGAAGAAAAACATGGATCATTGGATCCTTATCCGGCAAATAGGCGCTTGTGTGAGGTTCTCTGGTAACAAAGGCTACAGCATATATACCCTTGCGCGGATATTCAATCATGACAGCCTTGCGAAAGGCCATACTTTTTTTGAGCATGATTGCTTCCATGATCTGCCTGGTGGCCGAATAGATAGTCCCGGCAACCGGGATCCGGCTCATGAAAGTGGCCAGCCAGTTCATAACTCTGGTTCCGATAGCGTGCTGAGTTAATGCCCCTACCACTAACAACAGAATCAATACCAGCGATATACCCAGAATGTCAGCCGTAAAACCGTGGCCCAGACCTGCATGTCTGGCAACAAACCTGATCAGGGCCAACACAATATATATTGACATAAAAACCGGCACCATCACAAGGGCGCCGGTAATCAGATATGTCTTAAATTTTTTCCACAGACGCAAATGGAGCATGTTATTCCTTTTTCTGTAACCCAAGAAAGGAGGCGATTGATGCTGCATCAGCCCCCATGGAGATCGGTTCATTGCTGAAATTTTCTTTTATATCAATGCCATACTCAGGGCCGAATGATCTTTCGAAGTACATCTGCTGGAAAGAAGAAAATTTGAGTTGGTGGGAGGTAGAATCGAGCACATAACACTTGGAGTTGGGCAAAATTTTCGCATCCAGAGCCTTTTTCAGCCCGGCGATTGATTCGCCGCCCTGGGTGCAGACCACATGTCCGTGACGGTTTGCCATCAACATGCCTTCCATGATCTCGCTCTCGGTAACCGATATCGTATAAAATCTGTCTGCAAAATGATTTTCAAAAAGCTGTTTGACTTTTGGAAACGAGACCGGATCTCCGATCATGGCAGCCTGAGCCACAGAAGGTTTGACCTTGATCGGAGTGTAGGTCCCGGTGTTTCTCCATCTGACAACCGGGTCGGCATGGTGGCTCTGGACTCCTAGGACGGTCGGGAGATTGCCGATTACTCCAAGTTCATACAGATCGATAAATCCTTCCATGACGGCGGTTACATTCCCAGCATTGCCGATCGGAACCACAACCACCAGATCATCGACAGCCCAATCAAGCTGCTGTGCAATTTCAAAAGAATATGACTTCTGGCCGACTATTCGAAGCGGGTTTTTTGAATTCAGTAATACGACATGGTATTGCTGGGCTAATTCTTCAACAATACGCATACAGTCATCAAACACTCCGGGCAGTTCTATCACGGTTGCGCCTGAACCGAGCGGTTGAGACAGTTGTTGCGGAGTCACCTTGCCCCGGGGCAAAAGTACCACGGAGCGCACTTTTGATTTGGGTAGATAGCCCAGATACAGAGCGGCTGCCGCTGAAGTG